>Ga0153956_1000023_pt1 | contig 269578 bp, 257 predicted proteins | sample TSFL040MetaG_FD_104704 | JGI IMG/M metagenome (GOLD analysis project Ga0153956, IMG submission 104704) | Attine ant fungus gardens microbial communities from Florida, USA - TSFL040 MetaG | ecosystem: Host-associated > Fungi > Mycelium > Unclassified | place: USA: Florida, Wekiwa Springs... | reverse complement strand
CCGGGCGAGAGGATGGAGGGGAATGTACAGGAGGTGGGATGAGGTGCGGAACGGCGGCGGGTTTGCCGGGGGCGTGGTGGGCGCAGGGGCTTGAGGCGGCTGGGGGTTTGGGCCGTGAGGGGGCGGCAAACTGGCGGTGGGTTTGCCGTGAGGCATTATGCCTGCGGAGCCACCAGGGGAGAAGGCAATGGAACCGCGAGCGTTGAGAGGTGGCCTTCTCCCCTCGTGGGAGAAGGTGGGCGAAGCCCGGATGAGGGGGAGCCACGCGCACGGAGGTTGCAGTCCCCACCGCTTTCCCTCCCCCGCGCGGGGAGGGTAGCGAAGCTAGGAGCGCCAGCGACTTAGCGAAGCTGGGTGGGGGGAGTCCCAGTCGGCATTGCGGATGCGGCGGCTCCCCCCACCCCGGCTTGCTAATTCGCTCCGCTCATAAGCGCGCCGCCCAAGCCATTCGACCGTAGGTCTCATGGCCTTCTCACCTAAAATAACGCCACCGGCGTGATTTTGCCTGCGGCCGGTTCGAAGCCCCGCGCGGGGGAGGGAGACCGGCGGTGACTGGCTGAGCCGGGGCGAGCCCCCAGGACAGCCCCTCGCGCCGTCTCGACTCCTCATCCCAAAAGAGGCACTGTCACAATTGTCACACTAGACCAGGAGGCGAAGGGCAGCCGAACGTCTGTGACCCGGTGAAACCGCGAGTTGTAGCGATTTCAGGGGAGAGAGCGTCCATGTCATGCGGCTGTCATCTGGCCCAAATAGGTCAGCGCCGGCTTTCTCACCCTCCTCCTCGAGCTCAAGAAGCCTCAATCCAAGGGAGACGTACATGAACTTCAAATCTGCGCTCGTCGCTTCGGTGTCGGTGGCGGCCCTGCTCGGCAGCACCGTCGCCAGCTTTGCCGCGACCGATCTCGATGCGCTCTACGCCGCCGCCAAGACCGAAGGCCAGCTCACCACCATCGCGCTGCCGCACGACTGGTGCGGCTATGGCGCCGTGATCGACGGCTTCAAGGCCAAGTACCCAGGCATCACCGTCAACGAACTGAACCCCGACGCGGGTTCGGGCGACGAAATCCAGGCCATCAAGGCGAACCAGGGCAACACCGGCCCGCAGGCGCCCGACGTGATCGACGTCGGCCTGTCGTTCGGCCCGTCGGCCAAGACCGACAAGCTGATCCAGCCGTACAAGGTTTCGACCTGGGACAGCATTCCGGACTCCGCCAAGGATGCCGACGGCTATTGGTACGGCGACTATTACGGCGTTCTGTCGTTCCTCGTGAACGACGACCTCGTCAAGACGGCCCCGACTTCGTGGGCCGACCTCAAGAAGCCGGATTACGCCAACCAGTTCGCGCTCTCGGGTGACCCGCGCGTTGCCAACCAGGCGATCGAGGCGGTGTATGCCGCCGGTCTCGCCAATGGCGGCACCGCCGGCGCCGATGCCGGCACCAAGGGCCTGAGCTTCTTCGCCGACCTGCAGAAGGCCGGTAACTTCGTGCCCGTGATCGGCAAGGCCGCGCCGCTGGCGCAGGGCACCACCCCGATCGTCGCCACCTGGGACTACAACGCCCTCGCCTGGCGCGACGGCTTTGCCGGCAATCCGAAGGCCGAAGTGATCGTGCCGTCGGATGCGGTCGTCGCGGGCGTGTACATCCAAGCGATCTCGGCCTACGCGCCGCATCCGAACGCCGCCAAGCTGTGGATGGAATACCTGTACTCGGACGAAGGTCAGCTCGGCTGGCTCGCCGGCTACTGCCACCCGATCCGCTTCAACGACCTCGCCGCCAAGAACGCCATTCCAGCCGACCTGCTGGCGAAGCTCCCCGATCCGGCACTCTACGCCAAGGCTGTGTTCCCCTCGCTCGACGAGCAGTCCGCTTCGAGCGACGTGATCACCAAGAACTGGGACTCGGTTGTTGGGGCGAATGTCCAATAATACCGACACCGTTGTCGCAAACATCGCTGCCCCGGCTTCTGCCGGGGTAGCACCCGCGCGGCCGAACTTTCTGGCCGGCATGCGCTGGGGCGATTATCTGGGCGTCGCCCCGTTCCTCATCTTCGCCGTCCTGTTTCTCATCGTGCCGACGCTTTATCTCGTCGTCGGCGCCTTCGTCGGCCGCGACGGCAGCCTGACCTTGCAGAACATCGTCGACCTGGGCACGCCGCAGATCCTCAATTCGTTCTCGATCTCGCTGCGCGTGTCCGCCGCCTCCGCCATTCTCGGCTCGGCCTTTGGCCTCTTGATCGCGCTCGCGCTGATCCGTGGCCAGTTGCCCACCGCCGTGCGCTCCGCGGTGATGACGTTTTCGGGCGTCGCCTCCAATTTCGCCGGCATCCCGCTCGCGTTTGCGTTCATCGCGACGCTGGGACGGCTCGGCCTCATCACAGTGGTCCTGAGAACCGCGTTCGGCTTCGACATGTACCGGGCCGGCTTCAATATCCTCGGCTTCTGGGGCCTCACCGTCACCTATTGCTACTTCCAGATTCCGCTGATGATCCTGATCATCGCGCCGGCCATCGACGGGCTGAAGAAGGAATGGAACGAAGCCGCAGCGACGCTGGGTGCCTCCAACTGGCAGTTCTGGCGCTTCATCGGCCTGCCGATCCTGTGGCCGAACCTTTTGGGCACGCTGTCGCTGCTGTTCGCCAACGCCTTCGGCGCCATCGCCACCGCCTATGCGCTGACCGGCTCGTCGCTCAACATCGTGCCCATCGTGCTCTACGCGCAGATCCGCGGCGACGTGCTCAACAACCCCGGCCTCGGCGCCGCGCTGGCGCTCGCCATGATCGTGATCACCGCCGTCGCCAACGTCATCTATCTCGTCATCCGCACGCGGGCGGAGCGCTGGCTCAAATGAAGCAGAACAAGACCTGGGCCTGGATCGTCTTCACCCTCGCGGTGCTGTATTTCATCCTGCCGCTCGCCGCGACGGTGCAGTTCTCGCTGTCGATCCGCCGCGACGCGCTGAGCCTCGACGCCTACACCAACGTGCTGCAGACGCCGGCCTTCCAGCAGACCTTCGCCTATTCGATCGTCATCGGCATCGCCGCCATCATCGTCGGCCTGCTGGTCGTGGTGCCGGCGGCATATTTCGTGCGCCTGCGCGCGCCACAGCTTCGCCCGATCATCGAGTTCGTGACGCTGCTGCCGCTGATCATCCCGCCGATCATTTTGGTGTTCGGCTATATCCGCATGTACAATTCGAGCTCGATCATCCCGCTGACCAACAGCGACTGGGGCACCAACATCCTGCTGACGCTGGCCTACGTGGCGCTGGCCCTGCCCTACATGTATCGCGCGGTGGATACGGGCCTGCGCACCATCGACGTGCAGACGCTGACCGAGGCCGCCAACATCCTCGGCGCCAATACGGTCACCATCCTCGCGCGGGTGATCTTTCCCAACATCATCGTCGCGGTGCTGTCGGGCGCATTCCTGACGTTGGCGATCGTCATCGGCGAATTCACCATCGCGAGCCTGCTCAACCGGCCGGCCTTCGGCGTCTACATGCAGAACGTCGGCGCCAACCGTGCCTATGAGCCCGCGGCGCTCGCCGTCATCTCGTTCGTCATCACCTGGGTTGCGATGGGCATGATCCAGTTGCTCGCCCGCTTCGCCCCAAAGACCGCAGCTCGCTAGGACGCACCATGGCCACCGAATTTTTGCGCCTCGACAATCTCGTCAAGTCCTTCAACGGCAACACGGTGGTCAAGGGCGCCAATCTGAGCTTCAACAAGGGCGAGTTCATCTCGCTGCTCGGGCCCTCGGGCTGTGGCAAGACGACGATCCTGCGCATGGTCGCCGGCTTCGAGCGGCCGACGTCGGGCACCATTCTCGTCGAAGGCAGCGACGTGTCGCCGCTGCCGCCGAACCAGCGCAAGATTGGAATGGTGTTTCAGGCGTACGCACTCTTCCCGAACATGAACGTCGAGGACAATGTCGGCTTCGGCCTCAAGATCGCCGGCGTCGGGAAGGACGAGACCCGCACCCGCGTCGACGAGATGCTGAAGCTGATCGGCCTTGCCGGCTTCGGCAAGCGCTTCCCGTTCGAGATGTCGGGCGGCCAGCAGCAGCGCGTCGCGCTCGCCCGCGCGCTGGCGCCCAAGCCGCGCATGCTGCTGCTCGACGAACCGCTGTCGGCGCTCGACGCCAAGATTCGCGTGTCGCTGCGCCAGGAAATCCGCGCCATCCAGCGCGAGCTCGGCATCACCACCATGTTCGTGACGCACGACCAGGAAGAGGCGCTGTCGATCTCCGACCGCATCGTGGTGATGAGCGCGGGCAATATCGAGCAGTTCGGCACCCCGTTCGAGGTGTACAACCGCCCGGCGACCAAGTTCGTCGCGGGCTTTGTCGGCCAGCTCAACACGCTGAGCGCCAAGGTGGCCGACGGCGCCACGAAGACCGTAGCGATCGACGGCCAGCAGGTCACCATCCCGGGCCTGCCCGGCGCCGCACGCACCGGCGACACCGTTGCGCTGACCATGCGCCCCGAGGCCGTATCGCTCGCCAACGGCCATGCTCGCGACATCGTGCTCGACGGCACGGTGTCGGAAGTGAACTTCCTCGGCTCGGTGATCCGGCTCAAGGTCAAGCTCGGCGAAAACGCCATCGACCTCGACACCTTCAACGACCCGCACGCGCCCCCGCCGCAGCGCGACGAAAAGGTGCGCGTGACGCTGGCCAGCAGCGACGTGCTGGTGCTCGGCGACTGAGGCAGACGCACAATGTCATTCCCGCCTGGCGGGAATGACATTGTGGGTAGGGATAGTTGGTTTCCAGCTTTCAGGGTCGTCTGGCCGAATGCTCAATATCCTCTTCATCACCGCCGACCAGTGGCGCGGCGACTGCCTTGGGCTGGCCGGTCATCCGCTGCTCAGGACGCCGAACATCGATGCGCTGGCGGCTGATGGAACGGCGTTCCTCAGGCATTTCTCCAACGCCGCGCCCTGCTCGCCGGCGCGGGCCTGCCTCTATACCGGCCTCTACCAGATGAACAATCGGGTGGTGCGCAACGGCAGCCCGCTGAGCGCCCGCTTCGACAATATCGCGCTGGCGGCACGGCGCGTCGGCTATGCGCCGACGCTGTTCGGCTATACCGACCAGTCGGCCGACCCCACGGTGCTGCCGCCCGGCGATCCGCGGCTCACCACCTATGAGGGCGTGCTGCCCGGTTTCGACGTGCGCGTGCGCGTGCCGGCAGACGAAAAGCAGTATCTGAGCTGGCTGCGCACCCAGGGTCTCGATTTCGCGACGCCCGAGATGGCGCATCGGCCGGTGCTCGATATCGGCCGGATCACCGATGCGCCGCCGGCCTATGGCAGGGGCCAGACGCAGACGGCGTTCCTCGTCGACGAGTTCATCCGCTATCTGGGCGAGCAGGACGCGGCGCGGCCGTGGTTCGCGCATCTGTCGTTCCTCAGGCCGCACCCGCCCTTCATCGTGCCGGAGCCGTACAACACGCTCTACGCCCCCGCCGACGTGCCCGGCTTCCGCCGCGCCGCCAGTGTCGCCGACGAAGCGGCGGTGCATCCGCTGATGCAACTGGCGCTCGAGCGCACCGACCTCATGCATTTCGCGCCGGGGATGAACGGCTGCGTCGCCGACCTGAGCGAGGCCGGGTTCCGGCAGATCAAGGCGACCTATTATGGCATGATCGCCGAGGTCGACGACGAGTTGGGCCGCGTGTTTGCGGCGCTCAAGGCCGCCGGCGCGTGGGACGAGACGCTGGTGGTGTTCACCTCCGATCACGCCGAATTGCTGGGCGACCACTACACGCTGGGCAAAGGCGGCTTTCACGACCAGAGCCAGCACGTGCCGCTGGTGATCCGCGACCCGCGCAACGCATCGCGCGGCCGGACGGTGGACGCGTTCACCGAGGCCGTCGACCTCTATCCGACGCTGCTGGAGGCCGTCGGGTCCGAGCCGGCGCAGGTGGGCGATGGCAGCTCGCTCGCCCCGTGGCTCGCGGGCGAGACGCCCGACCGCTGGCGCGATGCGGCGCACTGGGAGTTCGATTTCCGCGAGGTGGCGACGCAGGAGGCCGAGCGAGCGCTGGGGCTGAGTTCGACCGAGCTCAGCATGGCGGCGATCCGCACCGACAAATTCAAATATGTGCACTTCGCTGCGTTGCCGCCGCTGCTGTTCGACCTCGAGCGCGACCCCGACAATCTCCACAACGTCGCCGACGACCCCGTCTATGCACGGGCACGGATCGAGATGGCGGAGAAGCTGCTGAGCTGGCGGGCGCGGCACCTCGACCAGACGCTGGCGCTCAGGGAACTGACGCCGGCGGGTGTGGTCAGCGTGTCGGTCGTCCGCTAGGGTCGCGGCATGGACGACGATTTTCGGCCGCGGCTCGAAACCGCGGTGAACCGCTACCTCGCCGAGGTGGCCGACAAGCGCGAATACCTGTCGCTGCTGCGCTGGCAGATGGCGGCGGGGCACGCGCTCGACGACCGCACCACCCTGCCCGGCCATCTGACCACCAGCGCGGTGATCGTGTCGCCGGACCACCTTCAGGTGCTGCTGATCGACCACATCGTCATCGGCCGCTGGCTGCAGCCGGGCGGGCACTACGAGCCGGCCGCGCTGTTCCATCTGTCGGCGCTGCGCGAGGCGGTGGAAGAAACGGCCATCGACGGCATCGCGCTCCATCCGTGGCACCAGGGCGGCGACCTGCCGTTCTCGATCGACAGCCACGACGTGCCGGGCAACCCCAAGCGTGGCGAAGGCCCGCATGTCCACCACGATCTGCAATATCTGTTCGTCGCCGATCCGCTGACGCCGCTGGTCGCACAGGCGGACGAAGTGCATGCCGCAGCGTGGAAGCCGGTGGCGGCGCTGGCCGACATCGCGCCGCGCGTGCTCGAGCGGATCGGCCGCCTGCCGATCTAGCGGCGCGACGGCACTCTGCGCTAAACTGGGCGCATGGAAAATCCGTTCGCCACCACCGACTGGCTCGCCGCGCATCTGGACGACCCCAACATCCTGCCCATCGATGCGAGCTGGTTCCTGCCGGCCGCCAACCGCAAGCCGCAGGAAGAGTTCCTCGCCGGGCACATTCCGGGCGCGGTGTATTTCGACATCGACGCGGTGGCAGACCAGACGACCGGCCTGCCACACATGCTGCTCGCGCCCGAGGCGTTCGGCAAAGCCGTCGGCGCGCTCGGCATCGGCGACGGCATGATGCTGGTGATCTATGATGAGGCCGGGCTGTTCTCGGCGCCGCGCGCCTGGTGGGAATTTCTGATCATGGGCGCGCCGGCGATCCGCATCCTCGACGGCGGCGGCCCGAAATGGCGCGCCGAGGGCCGGCCGCTGGAGAGCGGCCCGTCGAAGCGGCGGCCGGCAACGTTCACGCCGCATTTCCGGCCCGAACTGCTGACCGACATCACGGCGCTGCAGAGCTGGGCAGGCCAGGTGGCCGATGCGCGCCCGGCCGGGCGCTTCGCCGGCCACGATCCGGAACCGCGCCCCGGGCTGCGCTCGGGCCACATGCCCAATGCGGTCAATGTCCCCTCGAGCGAACTGGTCGCCGATGGCAGGCTGCGGCCGGTGGCGGAACTGCGCGCGCTGTTCGACAAGGCCGGCATCGATCTCAACCAGCCGCTCGCCACCACCTGCGGTTCGGGCGTCACCGCATCGACGCTGCTGCTGGGGCTGCAACTGGCGGGAGCGAAGAACGTCGCGCTCTATGACGGCTCGTGGGCCGAGTGGGGCGCGCGCGACGACACGGCCGTGCTGAAGGACTAGCCGTGGCCGACACGCTCCGGTTCCGCCCGGCGACGCGCGACGACGTGGCTGCCATCCGCGACCTCGTGCGCGCCGCCTATGCCAAATGGGTGCCGCTGATCGGCCGCGAGCCGATGCCGATGCAGGCGGATTACGCGGTGGCGATTGCCGAGCACGATTTCGACCTGCTGGTCGACGGAGACATGTTGGTCGGGCTGATCGAGACGGAACGCCGCCCGGACCATCTGTGGATAGAGAACGTCTGCGTGCATCCGGAGCGTCAGGGGCAAGGGCTGGGGCATCGGCTGCTGCACTGGGCGGAAAAGCGGGCTGAGATTGCCGGCACCGGCGAGCTGCGGCTGCTGACCAACGAGGCGTTCGCGTCGAATGTGGCGCTGTACCAGCGGGTGGGGTTCAAGGTGGACCGCACCGAGCCGTTCCGCGGTGGAACGACGGTTTATATGAGCAAGAGTCTGTAAGCTCGGAAGTGCAGTCGGAGTGCTTTCCCTTCCCCGGTTAGAAGAGCTGACTCTTGGTCAACTCCGAGCGCGAGGAAGGCCCCCTCACCCGCCCTACGGGCGACCTCTCCCCCAAGGGAGAGGTGGGGATGCGGCACGATGGTGCCCCTGCTTCACCTCTCCCTCTGGGGAGAGAGGTCGGCGCGCAGCGCCGGGTGAGGTGCCTTGCCCAACCTACGAGCGCGCAGTCGGCACGGTTTCCCTCCCCCGCGTGGGGAGGGGTAGCGGAGCTAGAGCCGTAGGCTCGTAGCGGCGCTGGGTGGGGGGAGACTCAGTCAGCATTGAGCGTAGTGGAGAGTCCCCCCACCCCGGCTTGCTAGGTTCGCTTCGCTCGCCAAGCAACGTCGCCCTCCCCTCGCGGGGGAGGGAGAACCGTGGTGACTGCGACGTCAGCGCTTCCAGCGTGAAGGCCGGTGCGTGGGCTCCCCCCCTCCGGCGCGCTGCGCCACCTCCCCATGGCTTTGCCATAGGGGAGGACCCGACTGCGAGTCCGGCGCCCCTTCAGCCCTTGTTCTTGTTGTAGACGTCGAACACCACGGCGCCCAGCAGCACGAGGCCCTTCACCACCTGCTGCCAGTCGATGCTGAGGCCGTTGATCGACATGCCGTTGTTCATCACGCCCATGATGAAGGCGCCGATGACCGCCCCGGCGACCTGGCCGACGCCGCCCATGGCGGAGGCGCCGCCGATGAACACCGCGGCGATGACGTCGAGTTCGGCGCCCTGCCCCGCTGCCGGCACGGCCATGTTGAGGCGGGCGGCGATGATGAGGCCGGCGAGCGCGGCCAGCACGCCCATGTTGATGAACACGATCAGCGTCAGCCGCTCGGTCTTGATGCCCGAGAGCGCCGCGGCCTTGGCATTGCCGCCCATGGCGTAGACGCGCCGGCCGATGGTGGTCTTCTTGGTGACGAACACGAAGAGCGCAATCAGAATGCCCATGACGATCAGCACGTTCGGCAGGCCTTTGTAGGTGGCGAACGAATAATCGAGAAACAGCGCCAGCGCGCTGATCACCACGGTCTTGCCGACGAACAGGCCGAAGGGCTCGGCCTTGTAGCCGTGGCGCTCGCGCGTGCGGCGGGCGCGCAGGCCGAAATACACGTAGGCCAGCACGCCCACGATGCCGATGACGACGGTGGTCGAATGCAGCACGATGCCCGAACCGACGATGACCTTGTGCGCGGCGTTGACGGTGGGCGGCACGAGGGTCAGCGGCCCGATCACGTCGGGGATGAAGCCGGCGCTGAGCTGCTGGAATTCGGTCGGGAACGGGCCGACCGACAGCCCGCCCAGCAGCGCCTGATTGAGGCCGCGGAACACCAGCATGCCGGCGAGCGTAACGATGAAACTGGGGATGCGATGATAGGCGATCCAATAGCCCTGGATGGCGCCGATCGCCCCCCCGACGATCAGCGAGATGATGCCGACGATGACCGGATTGGAAAAGAACGGCCCGACCGGCCACTGCACCATCAGCATGGCGGCGAAGGCGCCGATGAAGCCGGCGACCGAGCCGACCGACAGGTCGATGTGGCCGGCGACGATCACCATCAGCATGCCGAGCGCCATGATGATGATGAAGCTGTTCTGCAGCACCAAATTGGTGAGGTTCACTGGCTTGAACAGCGTTCCACTGGTGGTAATCTGGAAAAAGATCATGATCGCGATCAGCGCCAGCAACAGGCCGTAGTCGCGCAAATTGGCCCAGAGCGCCGAGACGGCGAAACGCGGCTGCGCGCCGGCGGCGGGAACGTCTTCGGCGACGCCGGTCTGCGGCGCGGGAGCGGTTTCGGTGGTCATGAGGCTTTTCCTTCTCCGCGGACGATGGCGCGCATGATCTTTTCCTGGCTCGCCTCGCCCGAGGCCATTTCGCCGACGATGCGGCCTTCGTTCATCACATAGATGCGGTCGGTGATGCCGAGGAGCTCGGGCATTTCCGACGACATCACCAGGATCGCCTTACCCTCGGCGGCGAGGCGGGCGATGATGGTGTAGATCTCGTATTTGGCGCCGACGTCGATGCCGCGCGTCGGCTCGTCGAGGATCAGCACTTCGGGGTTGGCGAAGAGCCATTTGCTCAGCACCACCTTCTGCTGGTTGCCGCCCGACAGATTGCCGGTGAGCTGGTAGACGCCGGGCGAGCGGATGTTGATCTTCTGCCGGTAGTCGTTGGCGATATCGAGTTCCTTGAGGTCGTCGATGATCCCGACGTTCGACACGCCCTTGAGGTTGGCGAAGGTGACGTTGTGCTTGATGTGGTCGATCAGGTTGAGGCCGTAGGTCTTGCGGTCCTCGGTGACGTAGGCGATGCCGTGGTCGACCGCCTTGCCGACGGTGGAGGTGTCGATCTTCCTGCCGTTGAGCAGCACCTCGCCGGTGATGCGGCGGCCATAGGTGCGGCCGAAGAGACTCATCGCGAATTCGGTGCGGCCGGCGCCCATCAGCCCGGCGATGCCGACCACCTCGCCCTTCTTGACCGAGATGTCGATGCCCTTGATCACCTGCCGGTCGGCATGGAGCGGGTGGTAGACCGACCAGTTCTTCACCTCGAACACGGTGTCGCCCACCCTGGGCTCGCGCGGCGGGAAGCGGTCTTCGAGCGGCCGGCCCACCATCGAGGTGATGATGCGGTCTTCGCTGATTTCGCCGCGGCCCAGCGTCTCGATGGTCTGGCCGTCGCGGATGACGGTGACGTGGTCGGCGACGCGGCTGATCTCGTTGAGCTTGTGCGAAATGAGGATGGAGGTGATGCCCTCGCGCTTGAATTCGAGCAGCAGCTCGAGCAGCGCCTGGCTGTCCTTTTCCGAGAGCGAAGCGGTCGGCTCGTCGAGGATGAGGAGCTGCACTTCCTTGCTCAGCGCCTTGGCGATCTCGACCAGTTGCTGCTTGCCGGTGCCGATATTGGTGATGAGAGTCTTGGGGTCTTCGTCGAGCCCGACCTTCCTGAGCAGCGCGCGGGTGCGCGTCTCGTTGGCGTTCCAGTCGATGACGCCGTATTTGGCATGCTCGTTGCCGAGAAAGATGTTTTCGGCGATCGACAGCATCGGCACCAGCGCCAGTTCCTGGTGGATGATGACGATGCCCAGATGCTCGCTGTCGTGGATGCCTTTGAAGTGGCACTCCTGCCCGCGATAGATGATCTTGCCGTCGTAGGTCCCCGACGGATAGACGCCCGACAGCACCTTCATCAGCGTCGACTTGCCGGCGCCGTTCTCGCCCACGATGGCGTGGATCTCGCCGTCCTCGACGCTGAGATTGACGTTGGACAGCGCCTTCACGCCCGGGAAGGTCTTGGTGATGTCGCGCATCTCGAGGATGGTCGCGGCCATGTGTGCCTGTTCCTCTTCAGGTGCCGTCGCCTGTGCCGCCGAGGTTAGCGATCTGGCGGCGGGACGAAAAGGGGCCCCGCCACGTCGCGGGGCCCCGATCGAATGTGCCCGAACTTACTTCAGGTCTTCGGCCTTGATGTAGCCCGAGTCGACCACGAGGGCCTGGTAGTTGTCCTTGGTGACCTCATGCGGGGTCAGCAGGATCGAGGGAACGACCTTCACGCCATTGTTGTAGGTCGTCGTGTCGAGCCCGTCCGGCGTGCCGCCCGACAGCACCGTGTCGACCAGCGCCACGGTCGCCTTGGCGAGGTCGCGCGTGTCCTTGAACACGGTGGAGTACTGCTCGCCGTCGATGATCGCCTTGATCGAGGCGGTCTCGGCGTCCTGACCGGTGATGACCGGCCACGGCTGGTCGGCGGTGCCGTAGCCGACGCCGCGGAGCGACGCGATGATGCCGCGGCTCAGCCCGTCATAGGGCGAGAGCACGCCATCGACGCGGCTGCCGTCCGAGTAGTAGGCCGACAGCAGGTTGTCCATGCGGGCCTGGGCCGTTGCCGGCAGCCAGCGCAGGGTGCCGACCTTGTCCATGCCCATCTGGCCGGACTTGACCACCAGCGTCTTGTTGTCGATCAGCGGTTGCAGCACCGAGATGGCGCCGTTGTAGAAGAAGAACGCGTTGTTGTCGTCCGGCGAGCCGCCGAACAGCTCGACGTTGAACGGACCTTTCTTGTCCGGGTAGCCGAGGCCCTTGAGCAGCGAGTTGGCCTGGATGACGCCGACGCCGAAATTGTCGAACGTGGTGTAGTAGTCGACGTTCGGGGTCTTGTTGATCAGGCGGTCATAGGCGACGGTGACGACGCCCGCATCCGCCGCCTTCTGCAGCGCGTCCGACAGCGTCGTGCCGTCGATCGAAGCGATGATCAGGGCCTTCGGCCCCTTGGTGATCTCGTTCTCGAGCTGGCTGAGCTGGTTCGGAATGTCGTCGTTGGCATATTGCAGGTCGACGGTATAGCCGAGGGCTTCGAGCTGGGACTTCACGGCATCGCCGTCATTGATCCAGCGCTGCGAAGTCTTGTTCGGCATCAGGACGCCGACGAGACCCTTGTCGGCGGCGAAGGCCGCGGTCGTGGTCAGCGCCACGGCGCCGACGACCACGGTCGTCATCAGAAGTTTGAATGCTTTCACGAGCGTCCTCCCGGAACGGTGTTGTGATGGCTGGCGAACGCCAGCCGGTCTAGCGAGCCATCCGACCGGAACCGGGGAGTGCGACCACGACTGGCCGCGATACGACGGGGACGATCAAAGCCCGCGAGGATTGCTCCCGCGCCCCTAACGATGTCCCCCACGCCTCCCGGTAACCGGCCCTGACCGCCTTATCGTGCTTTAGTCGCACGGCCGGGAAACTAGAGTAATCAGATACTCTTGTAAAGCGACCCAGAACCCGGTGCGACTGGTTCCGGCGGCTGATTGCTTCGTTTATGGCGCGATATGCAATATTGCCGTCTCCGGCATCGATTTCGAATTCCCGCCACGGCCCGCGCCGGCGCTCTTCCAAAGCGCTAAGAAAGCGGTTATGCTGAAAAACATATCTGATATGAAAGAGGGGACATGGTCAGTATCGACAAACCCGCCGCCCGCGACCGGTCCAGCTCGCCTACGGCGACGGCGACGGTGGCCGAAGCGCTGACGCAGATGGTGCTCGGCGAATTGTCCCCCGGCGCGAGCCTCCCCAGCGAAGGCGAACTCGCCCTCAAATTCGACGTCAGCCGGCTGACGGTGCGCGAGGCGGTCAAGATGCTCGCCGGGCGCGGCCTGCTCGATGTCGGCCGCGGCCGCCGCGCCGTGGTCAAGGAACCCAGTGGGGCGGCATTCTCGGACTTTCTGTCGACCGTCATCCACAACGACCCCAAAGGCCTGTTCGACCTGATCGAACTGCGCATGTCGCTCGAGGTGCAATCGGCGACGCTGGCGGCGCGGCGGGCCACGCGCGCCGGCATCGCGGCGCTCGAGGGCGCCATCCAGGGCATGCGCGACGCCGCCGCCGACGGCAAGGCCGGTATCGACGCGGAGGGGTCGGAGCAGCGCTTCCACGCCCACGACGTGGGCTTTCACGAGGCCATTGCGCTGTCGAGCGGCAACCGGCTGATCTCGTATCTGTTCGAGGCGATGGCCGCGCCGCTGCTGCGCAGCTTTTCGCTCAGCCGCCGCGGCCACGATCTGCGCGGCCATACCGTCGACGACACCATTGCGGCGCACGTCGCCATCCTCGAGGCGATCCGCGACGGCAACGCCAAGGCGGCGGGCCTCGCCATGCGCAACCATCTCGAGGACACCGAACGCGATATCCGCTCGGGCCTCAATGCCGCGCCGATCTCGCCGGTGGCGTGGGGGCAGCTCACCGACGACGCCTAGGTGCGCGCCCCCGCCAGCCTCTCGCCCGCGCCGGGACGCGGGGCCGGCGCGCGCCGCGGGCGAACGTCTGATTTCAGCCTGACAGCGCGGAACCAAGTGCGTCGCGGCCAGTTATTTGGCCAGCGCAGTCAGGCGCGCATCCAAACGGCGAAGACCGGTCCTCCCTTCCGGTCAAAAGACAAACAGGAGCAAGCGATGACACAGATGGAAATCGACACTCTGGAACACGCTTCGCGGACCGCGATGGCATGGTCTCCCGAAGGCTATGATGGTCGCATCCATCTTGGCGCAGTGCTGGGTGCCATGGTCCCCGCCATCGGCATCCTCGTCGCGGCGGCAGTGGTTCTGTTCCGCTTCTAGGCAGAGCGCTCAAGCGCCAACAAGGAGTACGCAGATGCTCAGCACCATCCTCGTCGTCGTTCTTATCCTATTGCTGATCGGCGCCCTGCCGAACTGGGGATATTCCCGCTCCTGGGGAGTGTTTCCGTCGGGCATTGTCGGCGTCGTGCTCGTGATCGTCATCATCCTTGTGTTGATGGGACGCATCTGAGCCACGCGGGTCCAAGGTCGCCCCCCTTCCGACCCGCTCACCCACCCCGGTTCGCTCCCCCGCGAACCGGGGTGTTTCTTTAGGTTGGGGAACCTCGCCATCAGTGGAGCGTTGTTCGCCGTGCGTCACACCAGGAGACATGACTATGGCCGATACTGAAGACGTCGCCCCGAGCCGGGCCAATGGCAGCACCTCGACGACAACCGCTGCCCGCCCCCGCCGCTCCTCGCCGGCAAACGCCGCCCGTAGCACCGTGCGCCGGGTTCGCGCTGCCACCGCACCCGAGGCCGAAAGCCTCGAGGACCAGGTGGCCCAGCTCCAGTCGGATCTGCGCTCGATCACCACGACGCTGAGCCGCATGGGCTCGACCGCCGGCAACGAGCTCAAATCGAGCGCCAACGCGCAGGCCGAGCAGCTCGCCGCCCGCGGCCAGTCCGCTCTCGACTATGCGCAGGACGAGTTCGGCCAGTTCGAACGGCAGATCAAGGATACGATCCGCGAAAAGCCGCTGACCGCCGTCGCCGGTGCCGTCGCGCTGGGCTTCATTCTCGCCGTCATCACCCGGTAGCGCCGTGCTCGCCGTACTGGCGCCGCTGCTGTCGCTGCTGGGCATCGAAGCGTCATCCATCACCGATTCCATCAAGCGCCAGGCCATCGTCTGGAGCTTGGTCGGCGTCTTCGGCCTGATCTTCGTCGTGTTCCTGCTCGTTGCCGCCGATATTGCCCTGGCGGGCGCAGTGGGGCCGGTGCTGGCGCCGCTGATCATCGCCATCGTCGCGGCGCTGATCGCGCTCACCGTCTTCCTCGTCGCCCATATCCAGGACAGAATCGCCGCAAAGCGCCGGGCCGAGAAGGAAAAGAGCGCCGAGGTCACGGCTCTCGCGACCACGGCGCTGCTCACGGCGCTGCCGATCATCCTGCGTTCGCCGCTGATGAAGCAGATCGGCATCCCCGCCGGCGCCGCGCTGGCTGCCGGGTTGTTGCTCAAAAAGCCGGGCGCCCGTCATCACGACTAGGCAACCGCGGCGGCACGGCCGCCGTTGTTCGGACTCCGCTGCGCTGCAGCGGGAAACATCAACCGAAAGGATGTGCCATGTCTCACATCAAACGGCAGATCGTGACGATCCTCAGTGACCAGAACCTTCCGGACGATGAGAAGCTGGAGGTCCTGCGTCAGCTCGAAGCCGACTCGCTGAGCAAGGAGCGTAGCGCCACCGAAGGGATGACCGCGGTGGATGGCGACGACGGCGAAGATCTGAAGGCGATCGAGCAGGCCCTGCGCAAGCTGGGCTCGGAGCCGGCGCCCGCCGGCGCCAGCAGCCTCTAGAGCGTTTTCGAGGAAACCGGCGACACTCCGGCGTCACGACAAAGCAATAGAGTTTCGGCAGTAGAGTTTGGAGCCCTGCCCGGTGCATACCGGGCAGGGCTTTCTCATGCCGGCGTCAGCAGCGCGCCGGTTGCGCTTTCGCCCGCGTCGCTCGCCGACCTGGGGACCACTACCGTGAGAGCGCCCGGATGAATCCTGAGGTCCACCCGGTCGGGCAGCCGGGTGAGCTCGCCGTCGATCACGCCGAGCGCACCGGAGGTCTTGCGCGGAAACCGTATGGTCGCCTCGCGCGACTCCCGGTCCATCACTTCGGGCAGGCTCTTGAACTTGCCGCGCAGCAGCCCGAACGCCAGCCGCAGCATCACCGACAGCGTCAGCGGCTTCACCAGATAGATGCCGAGCACGCCGCGATCGAGCCGGTCGGCGAGCGGCAGATGCCCTTCGTCGAGCGGATTGTTGGAGACCGAAATGCCTGCCGTGGAACGGCGCTCCACCCCGCCCGCGGCCGTGCGCACCTCGGCGACGAAATTGGGCGGATTGAGGATGGCGCCGAACGCCGCGCGGGTCGACGCCAGCATCTTGCCGATCCGGCTGCGATAGGGCAGCGAGGCGCGCAGCTTCACCATCTTGGCATGGATGCCCACCGAGAACTGATGGATGAACGGCCGGCCGTTGATGGTGGCGATGTCGACGGCCTTGAGCTCGCCGTCGGCCAGCGCCTCGAGCGCCGCCTCGAGGTTGAGCGGAATGCCGAGGGAGCGGGCGAAGAGATTCATCGTGCCGGCCGGCAGCACGCCGAGCGGGATGCCCTTGTGGAACGCTGCCGCGGCGGCGGCCGAGATGGTGCCGTCGCCGCCGCCGGCGAGCAGCATCTCGCCATCGGCGACCGCCTTGTCCAGCTCGGCGATGAGGTGCTTGCCCTCGACGATCCGCGCCTCGAGCTCGTGTCCATGCTCGGCGAAAATCCTGACCGCGTTGGCGGCGAACGCCTCCATGTCGGTGGTCTTGAACGTGCCGCCATCGCGGTTGAACACGCCGATGATGTGCATGACGTTCGCCCCAAATCGCTGCAGCAACGGCGGAGCCGGAGCTTTGTTCCGCTAGATCAGCGGCCGCCTGCCCTCGGGCAGGCCGCTCCAGCCGGCTTCGTTCATCAGCCCGTCGGCATTCAGCACTTCGCAGGCGCGATCATGCCAGCGAATCAGCTTCCTGTCCGCGAGCTTTTTAAGCGTCTTGTTGGTGTGGACGATCGACAGGCCCAGCGTATCGGCGACGTGCTGCTGGGTGATCGGGATCAGCAGCGCCTTCTGTTCGCTGAGGCCGACGGCGGTCGCCCGCTGGTGCAGGAACGCGATGAGATAGGCCGCCCGCTCCAGCGCCGTACGCCGCCCGAGGCTGAGCAGGTTCTCGTCGAGCATGCGCTCTTCGCGCGAGGCGAGCCAGGTGACGTCGAAGCCGAGGCCGGGGTGGTTCTTGAACAGATCCGGCAGCCGGTCGCGCTGAAACACGCACAGCACCGCCGGCGACAGCGCCTCGACCGAATGCTCCATCGCCCCGATCACCGACCCCTGCAACCCGATCAGGTCGCCCGGCAGGCAATAGTTGAGAATCTGCCGCCGCCCGTCCTCCAGCGTCTTGTAACGGAAGGCCCAGCCCGACAGCAGCGTGAACAACTGCGCGCTGTGGGCGCCTTCCGCGAGGATCATCGAGCCGGGCTCGGCCACCAGTTCGCCGCGCTTGAAACTGGAGACGAATTTGAGCTCTTCCGCCGCGAACGCCCGAAACTGGGCCATGGCGCGCAGGGGACACTGTTCGCAGGGGACGCGTCGCGTGGAGACAGGCAGAATGACGCTCACAATCTGAAAGTCCCCAAACGTCTAATACGATCTTATGCAAACGCCACCGGATATCTTGAGGTTGCAGCCCATCCGACATGTCTTAGTTAAATGACGATTCAGCGCCCCGAGCCCCTCGTCTCGCCAAACCGGGGATTGAACAATGGTGCAGGGCAAGCGTCTCCTCGTGCTCGAGGAAGAGGTCCTGATTGCGATGGACATGCAGAGCGTGCTGGACGGCGCGGCGGCGGCTCAGATCGTTTTGGCACGAGATTACAAAGAGCTGGCGGAACTCGCGGCGCGCTACGGCGAGTTCGACCTCGCCATCGTCAACCCGCCGCGCGAAGGGACGAGCGACGAGGCGGTTGCCGCTACGCTCGCCGCCGCCGGCCCGGCGATCGTGGTGAACTCGGCCGCTCTCCCGAACCTCGCCGGCACGCCGTTCGAAGGTGCGCAGATCATCATCAAGCCTTTCGGCGACGAGGATTTGCTGGAGGCATGCAGGATGGCGCTGGCGCGGAAGGGGTGACGGTTCTCCGCACGCGTTGCGCAGTCGCCACGGGTTTCCCTCCCCCATGTGGGGAGGGCGGCGCGCTTATGAGCGAAGCGAATTAGCAAGCCGGGGTGGGGGGAGTCGCCGCGCGCTCGATGCTGACTGACGGTCCCCCCACCCAGCGCCGGTAGGCCTTCGGCCAAGCTTTGCTACCCTCCCCTCGCGGGGGAGGGAAAACGGTGGCGACCGCCAGACCTTCAAACAATCAGCACTGAGAATTTCGTTGCGTTCGCCTCGGCCGCTCAGGTCAGCGTGTGCGTGGTCACCTGGGCCGATACCGCATCGGGACCATAATCGGCCTCGCCGCTGATCTTGAGCACGTCCTGCAGGCGGGTGCGGGCGCGGCTGACGCGGCTCTTCATGGTGCCGACGGCGCAATGGCAGATTTCGGCGGCTTCCTCGTAGGAAAACCCCGAGGCGCCGATCAGGATCACCGCCTCGCGCTGGTCGGGCGGCAGGGTGTCGAGGGCCTTCTTGAAATCGGCCATGTCGAGCACGCCATACTGGCTCGGATGCACGGACAGCCGCTCGGTAAACGCGCCGTCGGTGTCCTGCACCTCGCGGCCGCGCTTGCGCATCTGGCTGTAGAATTCGTTGCGCAGGATCGTGAACAGCCACGCCTTGATGTTGGTGCCCATCTGGAAGCTGTCCTGCTTCGCCCAGGCCTTCATCATGGTGTCCTGCACGAGATCGTCAGCCCGGTCGTGCCGGCCGCTGAGCGACACCGCGAAAGCGCGCAACGAGGGGAGCGTCGCAAGGAGCTCACGTTTGAAAGAAGGTTCCTGCACGAACTAACTGACCTTCTTTTTGCCGGCCTGTTCTACTTCGTCCAGTTTTTCCAGCAGATCCAGGAACTTGTCCGGAATGGGCTGGTCCTGGACCGCGCCATAAAAAGCACGCAGTTTTGCGCCAATGTCGGAATTCGGACCGAGCCCGTCATCCGTGCGCCGCTGCCGCGGTACACTCATCTCGTTCATCTTGGTTTTGTCTTTCACTGCCCGGACCTATCAGCAGGGTGACGCTAAGCCCTGACGTGCTAGCATAAATGCTGCCTTTATCGAAAAGTTCCGAGCAGCCGGGAACTAAAAAAGGGCAGGCCTCGTTTCCGGCTTGGTAGACCAACAAAGCGTCACTAGGGAGCTTATTAATGACCTTGTCCATGCGGATCGCCCCGCACCTTCCCTATCTGCGCCGTTTTTCACGGGCCACGACGGGATCGCAGACTTCCGGCGATGCCTACGTCGCGGCGACTCTCGAAGCGTTGATCGCCGACGTTTCGATCTTCCCCGAAGCCTCGAGCGACCGCATCGCGCTCTATAAGCTGTTTTCGAAGCTGTTTTCCTCTTCGGCGGTGCGGATTCCCTCGCCGCAACCGCATTTCGTCTGGGAGCAGCGGGCGGCGCGCAACCTCGCAAATCTCGCCCCCCGGCCGCGCCAGGCATTCCTCCTCGCCGCCGTCGAAGGCTTTACCAACGAGCAGGGGGCCGAAATCCTCGACGTCTCGGCCGCCGAGTTCAACCAGTTGCTGGACCAGGCGTCGCGCGAAATCTCGCGCCAGGTCGCGACCGAAATCCTCATCATCGAGGACGAGCCGCTGATCGCCATGGATATCGAGCAACTGGTCGAATCGCTGGGCCACAAGGTGGTCGGCATCGCCCGCACCCACAAGGAAGCCGTGGCGCTCTACGGCAAGACCCAGCCCAAGATGATTCTCGCCGACATCCAGCTCGCCGACGGCTCGTCGGGCATCGATGCGGTCAACGACATCCTGTCGTCGGAAGCGCTGCCGGTGATCTTCATCACCGCCTTCCCCGAGCGCCTGCTGACCGGCGAGCGGCCCGAGCCGACCTTCCTCGTGACCAAGCCGTTCAACCCCGACATGGTCAAGGCGCTGATCAGCCAGGCGCTGTTCTTCGACGAAGGCTCACGCGTCGCGGCCTGATTTTCCAAACTCCCTCCCAGAGTTCCTTGCACTGGCGGCCCTTCGGGGCCGCCTTTTTCATGCGGGGGTTGCAACGGCGAGGGCTTTGACCTCACCTGCGCCGCCATGACCGACGCCCGCCTGCCCATCGTCGAACTCGACGGCATCCACAAAAGCTTCGGCGATGTCGAAGTGCTGAAGGGCGTCTCGCTCACCGCCCGCGAGGGCGAGGTGGTGGCGCTGATCGGCTCGTCCGGCTCGGGCAAGTCGACGCTGCTGCGCTGCATCAACATGCTGGAAGTGCCCGATGCCGGCGCGGTGAAGATCGCCGGCGAAGCCATCGCGCTCGGCCCGCCCGGGCCCGACCGCCGTGTGCTCGACGAGCCGCAGATCCGCCGCATCCGCTCCGGCATCGGCATGGTGTTCCAGCAGTTCAACCTGTGGACCCACATGAGCGTGCTCGCCAATGTGATGGAGGCGCCGCTGCTGGTGCAAAAGCGCGACCGGGCCGAAGTGCGCGACGAAGCCATGGCCATGCTGCAAAAGGTCGGCATCGCCGACAAGGCCGACGCCTACCCCGCCTTGCTGTCGGGCGGCCAGCAGCAGCGCGCCGCCATCGCCCGCGCGCTCTGTATCAATCCGCGCGCCATGCTGTTCGACGAGCCGACCTCCGCGCTCGACCCCGAACTGCAGGGCGAGGTGCTGCAGGTGATCAAGCTTTTGGCCGACGAAGGCCGCACCATGATCCTCGTCACCCACGACATGGATTTTGCCAAAACCGTCGCCGGCCGCGCCGTCTTCCTCGATGCCGGCCGGGTGGAAGAGGAAGGAACCGTCGGCGAAATCTTCGGCGCCGCGCGGTCCCCTCGCCTGCGGCAATTCCTCGGCGCCGCCCGCCACGCGTGAATTGACGCCTCCGGCAATTGCGCTAAGCGTAGCGCCGACGCCGCCGGACGCGCGCGGCCATGGATGGAGATAGATGTGAACAGGCTGGTTCTGGCGGCCCTGGCGCTCGCAGCGCTGAGCCTGGGGGCGAATGCCGACCCGATCAAACTCGCCACCGAAGGCGCCTACCCCCCGTTCAACTTCGTCGACGACAACGGCAAGGTGGGCGGCTTCGACGTCGATCTCGGCAACGAGCTGTGCAAGCGCGCCAAGCTCGACTGCACCTGGATGGTCAACGACTGGGACTCGCTCATTCCCAACCTCATCGCCGGCAATTTCGACGCCATTCTCGCCGACATGACCATCACCGACGACCGCAAGCAGACCATCAACTTCACCGAGCCGTATTTCCCGCCCGATCCGTCGACCTACATGTCGGCGGCCGGCAAGGCGATCGACTACAACCATCTCGCCGGCCTCAGGATCGGCGTCCAGACCGGCACGGTGCAGGCGAGCTGGGCCGACCAGAACATCAAGGCCGGCAACACCATCGTCAGCTACGCCACCGACGATCAGATGGTCGCCGACCTGAAAGCCGGCAATCTCGACATGTTCCTCGCCGAGGGCTCCTATATCGGCGAGCAGGTGGCGGCTTCGTCCGGCGCGTTCAAGGCCGACGGCCCGCAGATCCCGATCGGCCTCGGCGCCGGCGTGGGCCTGCGCAAGGCGGACACCGACCTCAAGGCCAGGCTCGACGCGGCGCTTGCCGAGCTCAAGGCCGATGGCTGGCTCGATGCGCAGATCGTCAGATATTTCCCCAACATGGGCCCAGGCCCGTTCTTCAAGCAATGATCCGGCGCGGGCGGGACTGAGGTCCCGCCCGTTTCCCTCGAGGGGCGCGCGATGCTGGTCGATGTCCTGCCGGGCTGGCTGAAATCCCTCATCGGACCCGACGCGCTGTTCTGGCTCGGCTATCTCAGCAACGGCAAGCATCTGAGCTGGTATGCGAGCGTGCAGTTCACGCTCGAAGCCGCGGTGCTCGGCGGCGCGGTGGCGCTGCTGCTCGGGCTCGTCGCCGCGGCGCTCTACAATGGCGGCCCGCTGCCGCTCCGGCTCGCCGCCGGCGCCTACATCACCGTGGTCCGCGGCGTGCCGGACGTGCTGTTCTTCCTGTTCTTTCCCATCGCCTTCGAGCAGGGCGTCGAGTGGCTGTGGAGTCTTCAGGTCTGCACGCCCGAAACGCTCGCGCTCAATGCCGGGCAATGGCCGCCCTGCGATGCCGCCAACTGGCGGCTCAGCACGCCGCAATATCTGGTGCTCGCCAGCGTCTCGCTCGGCATCGTCTATGGCGCGTTCGTCGCCAACGTCATTGCCGGCGCGCTGCGCGCCGTGCCGGCCGGCCAGCTCGAGGCGGCGCGGGCCTATGGCCTCACGCGCTGGCAAGTGCTGGCCCGCATCCACATCCGGCAGATGTGGATCTACGCCCTCCCCGGCCTCGGCAATGTGTGGATGACGCTGCTCAAGGCGACGTCGCTGCTGTCGCTGCTGCAGATCGTCGACTTCGTCACCTGGGCGCAACGGCTGGGCGCCGCCAACTTCTCCGCCGTCGCCGGGCTGGTCCACGACGACTGGCGCTGGCGCTACTACTTCGTGCTGCTGGCGTTCTATATCGCGCTGACCTTCGTGTCGGAAAAGGCCTTCGCCGCGCTCACCCGCCGGGTGCGTCGCGGCCTGCCGCACGGCGACGAGGATTTCGCATGAGCGGGCTGGCGGCGATCGGCAACGATCTGCGGCTGCTGGCGGTGCCGGCGCTGTTCAATCTCTATTTCGCCGCGGCGGCGATCCCGGCCGGCTTCGTCCTCGCCATCGCCTTCGCGCTCGGCAAGGCCTCGCCCAATCCGCTGCTCAACCGGCTGAGCCGCGCCTACATCTATTTTTTCCGCGGCTCGCCCTTCTTCATCCAGCTCTTTGCCTTCTACTCGCTGGTGCTGTCGTTCAACCTCAGCCTGTGGAAGCCGCTCGGCATCGACGGACTGATGCTGCATCCGCTGTTTCTCGGCCCGGCGATTCTGGCGCTCAACACCGGCGCGTACACCGCCGAAATCTTCTACGGCGCACTCCGCACCGTGCCGCAGGGCGAGGCCGAGGCGGCGCGCGCCTATGGCATGAGCCGCCGGCAGCGCTTTGCGTCGGTGACCTGGCCGCATCTGATCCGGCTGGCCTGGCCGGCCTACACCAATGAAATCGTGTTCCTGTTCCAGGCGACGGCGCTGATCTATTTCACCCTGCCGGTCATCGGCGGCGAAGCCGACCTGATGCACACCGCCGGCGACCTGTTCCAGAAGGACTACAACGTCTACCTGCACTTTGGCGTGGCCGCGCTCTACTTCCTCGCGATCTCGCTCGCGATTTTCTACGCGTCGAGCCGGGTGTACCGCCGGCTGACCCGGCATCTGCCGCAGCAGACGAAGATGCGGTTCAGTCTGCGGCGGGCGGTGAGTTGATCGAGATCGGCGCCCCATCCACCCGTGGATAAAAACCCTCTCCCTCAGGGGAGAGGGTCCTGACTGCGGCTACAGCTAAGCCGCGATGCGCGCGCCGCTCTGCGCGTCGAACAGGTGCACGGCGTTCGGCTCGGGGCGGATGTTGATCTTTTCGCCCGGCTGCGCGGTGATGCGCTCGCGGAAGGCGCCGGTGATCTCGTGGCCGGCAAAGCGCGCCACCACCTGCGTCTCCGAACCGGTAGGCTCGACCGTCAGGATTTCGGCGGGTACGCCGTTGGGATCGAGCGAGAAATGCTCGGGGCGCACGCCCATCGTCACCGCCTGGCCGGCCGAGCTCGCCGCCGCGTTCGGCAGGCTGATGCGCGTGCCGTCGGCAGCGACGAACGCGCCATTGTCCATCTTGCCGCTCAGCATGTTCATGGCGGGCGAGCCGATGAAGCCGGCGACGAACAGGTTCGCCGGACGATCGTAGAGCTCGAGCGGCGTGCCGATCTGCTCGATCACGCCGTCATGCATCACGACGATGCGGTCGGCCATGGTCATGGCTTCGATCTGGTCGTGCGTCACATAGACCGTGGTGGTCTTCAAACGCATATGGTTCTGCTTGATCTCCGAGCGCATCTGCACGCGCAGCTTGGCGTCGAGGTTGCTGAGCGGCTCGTCGAAGAGGAACACCGCCGGGTTGCGCACGATGGCGCGGCCCATGGCGACGCGCTGGCGCTGGCCGCCCGACAAATGGCGCGGGAAGCGCTTGAGGTAGGGCTCGAGCCCGAGGATGGCGGCGGCGGCGGCGACGCGCTGCTGCGTCTCGGCCTTGCTGACGCGCTGCAGCTTCAGCGAAAAACCCATGTTCTGCTCGACCGTCATGTGCGGATAGAGCGCATAGGACTGGAACACCATCGCAATGTCGCGATCCTTCGGCGGCAGCGTGTTGACCACGCGTCCGGCGATGGAGATGTCGCCCGAGGTGATCTCCTCGAGGCCGGCAATCATGCGCAGCAGGGTGGATTTCCCGCAGCCCGACGGGCCGACCAGGATCACGAACTCGCCGTCGGCGATGTCCACCGAAACGCCGTGCAACACCTCGACGTTGCCGTAGCTCTTACGCACATTCTCGATGCTGACCGCACCCATATTCCCCTCCGCGCCGGAATTTCGGCAATAGCAATTACGTTGGCCGATGCGGTCAGGCTTCCCCTTCGCTCGGCGATAGAACACGGTCGGATTCCGACTGCCCGGCATGGCGGCGCGTCTACCAGCGACAACGCTAACAGCAAAACTCGGGGGACGTAAAGAGGTCTCTCGGTCGGCTACATCGCGGCGGCCAGCATCGCCCGGTAGTCCGCCGCGCTCGCCGCACGCGGGTTGGTCGCGTGGCTGTGGTCGGCCAGCGCCCGCTCGATCACCCAGTCGAAATGATCCTCGCGCACGCCGAGACCGCGCAGCCCAGTGGGAATGCCGAGCCGGCAGTTCAGCGCGTCGAGCGCATCGGCGAGGTCGCCGTCGATCCCCATCGCGGCCTTCAGCAGCTCCAGCTTCGTGCCGATTGCCGGCGCATTGAAGCGGATGACGATCGGCATCAGGATGGCATTGAGGGTGCCGTGATGCAGCGACACGTCCTTGAGGCCGCCGAGCGCATGGCTCAGCGAGTGCACCGCGCCGAGGCCTTTCTGGAACGCCAGTCCACCCATCAGCGCACCCATCATCATCTCGGTCCGCGCCGCGAGGTCGCTGCCGGTCTTCGCCGCGGTCTCGATATTGCGCCAGATGCGCCCTGCCCCATCGAGCGCGATGGCTTCGGCCGGTGGATTGAGCCGCGGCGAGCAGAACGTCTCGATGCAGTGGCTGAGCGCGTCGAGCCCCGTCGCCGCCGTGAGCATCGGCGGCAGGCCCAGCGTCAGTTCCGGGTCGCAGATGGCCCGCTTCGGGATGAGGTGCGGCGAGATGACGCCGAGCTTGCGGCCATCGTCGAGCGTCAGCAGCGCCGCGCGGCCGACCTCCGCTCCGGTGCCGGCTGTCGTCGGGACGGCGATCAGCGGCGCGACCCTGGCAGTGATCCGCTCCAGCCCGCCATAGATCATCGCGAACTGCTCCAGCGGCCCCGCATGCGTCGCCAGCAGCGCGACGCCCTTGCCCAGATCGATGGGCGAGCCGCCGCCCAGCGCCACGATGCCGTCGCACCCGGCGGCGCGATATTGCGCCAGCGCTGCATGCACCGCCGCCTCGGTCGGATTGGGTGGCGTGTCGAGGAACAGCGGCGCGCCGGCCGGCAGCAGCGCCAGCGCCCTGTCGAGCAGCCCCGCCGCCTGCACGCCCCTGTCGGCCACCAGCAGCGGCCGCCGCATGCCGAGTTCGGCCAGCGCTGTCGCCAGCGTCCTCAGCTCGCCCGGCCCGAAATCGATGGCGGTCAAATAGGTGATGCGGCTCATCGCAGATCCTTGTCGTAGATGAATTTGGGCATCGCCCAGTTGAAGCGGATGGCGAGGATGCGCAGCGCGAACCCGACCACGATGGTGAACACCGTCACCACGTCGGGAACGAGATTGAGCTGCAGCCCGGCATAGTAGAGGATGCCGGTGACGATCGACACCGTGGCATAGAGCTGGCTGGAGAACACCAGCGGAACGTCGTTACAGAGCACGTCGCGCATGATGCCGCCGGCGATGCCCGTGATCATACCGGCGACGATGACGATCACCGGCGGCTGTCCCATCTCCAGCGCCACGTTGCAGCCGATGATGGTGAACACCACGAGCCCCAGCGCATCGAGCACGAGAAACGGCCAGCGCAGCCGCTCCATGAACCGCGCCAGCGCGATGGTGACCAGCGCCGCGCCGCAGCAGACCAGCAGCAGCCACGGCTCCTTCACCCAGCTCAGCGGATAGTGCCCGAGCAGCGTATCGCGCATCGTGCCGCCGCCGAGCGCGGTGACCGCGGCCAGCACGCACACGCCGAACCAGTCCATCTTGCGCCGCCCGGCGGCCAGCGCCGCCGTCATGGCCTCGGCCGCGACGGCGATAACGAAGATGATCTGCAGCATGGCGAAGCCCCCCTCGGGACCAGCATAAATGCAGCGCCAGCTACCATAAACCACAATGTCATTCCCGCGCAGGCGGGAATCCAGGGCGAAGTTATCGGCCGTCCGGCAGTCCGGTCTGGATTCCCGCCTGCGCGGGAATGACACGGTGGAGGTTCTCGGCTCGCGCGCACGCGGAGATACCTCTTGTGGGGGAGCGCACGAGGGAGATACGCATGTGCCCATGACAACACACCGCTTCTCTCCCACCCAGTACTACAACGTCCTCGGCACCTTTCCGCCGGCGCTGACCATCCAGAGCGGCGACATTGTCGTGACCGAGACGATCGATGCCAATGGCTGGGACAAGAACGACGCCCGCGTGATGCACGGCCCCAACCCGATGAACGGCCCGATCGCCGTCGAGGGCGCCGAGCCCGGCGACAGCCTCAAGGTCGAAATCCTCGACATGACCCCGATTCGCGGCACCGGCTGGACCCGCGCGGCGCTGGCCGAAAACACCGTCGATCCGGCCTTCGTGCCGAAGCTGCCGCCGCGCGACCGCGCCACCTGGCGCATCGATCGCAATGCGCGGACGGTGACGCTGGAGAACGCCCCGGCTGCGATGGCCGGCATGGTGTTCCCGCTCGCCCCGATGATCGGCTGTTTCGGCGTCGCGCCGGCCATCGGCCAGGCGATCTCGACCGCCACCAGCGCCGAGCATGGCGGCAACATGGATTATCGCCGCTTCGGTCCGGGCACCAATGTGTGGTTTCCGGTCGCGGCACGCGGTGCGCTGTTCTTCCTCGGCGATTGCCACGCCATCCAGGGTGACGGCGAGATCGTCGGTACCGGCGTCGAAACCTGCTTCGAGGTCACGGTGCGGCTGACGGTCGAGAAAAAGACCATCGTCTGGCCGCGCGGCGAAACCGCCGACGACATCTTCACCATCGGCAATGCCCGCCCGCTCGACCAGGCGCTGCAGCACGCCACGACCGAAATGGTGCGCTGGCTCGACGAGCTGGGCTTCGACGTGCTGGCGGCCAGCCATCTGCTCGGCCAGGCCGTGCGCTACGATATCGCCAACGTGTTCGACCCGGCCTACACCGTCGCCTGCCGGCTGTCGAAAAGCTGGCTGCCGAAACGCTGACCCACATGTCGGACGCCGAAGGCCGTATTGCCGCTTTGCCGATCTGGTCCGGCCCGGTGACGCTGCAGCCGCTGAGCGGCGGCATCTCCAACCAGAGTTTTGCCGCCACCGACCGCGCCGGCAAATACGTCGTCCGCATCACCCGCGATTTCCCGTTTCACCACGTCTACCGCGACCGCGAGCTGATGACGGCCCGCGCCGCCCACGCCGCCGGCTTCGCGCCCGAGATGGTCTATGCCGAGCCGGGGCTGATGGTGTCGCGGTTCGTCGAGGGCCGGGTCTACGGCATCGACGACGTGCGCGCCAACATTCCGCGCATCGCCGAATTCCTCACCCGCTTTCACCGCCAGATGCCGGCGGCGATCAGCGGCGCCGGCTTCATCTTCTGGGTCTTTCACGTCAATCGCGACTACGTGCGCCAGCTCGCCGGCGACCGCCGTGCAGCGCAATGGCTCACGATCAACGACGAGCTCGAGGCGGCGCAGTTGCCGCTGCCCATCCAGTTCGGCCATCATGACCTGCTGCCGGCAAACATCATCGACGATGGCCGCCGCCTCTGGCTGATCGACTACGAATATGCCGGGCTCGGCACCGCGATGTTCGACCTCGCCAACCTTTCCTCGAACGCGCATTTCACCTCGGCGCAGTCGCAAACCCTGCTCGACGCCTATTTCGGCGGCGCGCCGTCGGAGGACATGCTCCGCTCCCATGCCGCGATGGAGGCCGCCTCGCTGCTGCGCGAGGCCTTGTGGGCGCTGGTCAGCGTGCCGCATCTCGACCGCCCCGGCGTCGACTACGCCGCCTATGCCGAAGAAAACTTCGCTCGGCTGGACCTCGCCCTCCACAACTACCGCGCCCGTTTCGGATCACCCGGATGACCCTGCCCGCTCACGCCCAGATCGTCGTCATCGGCGGCGGCATCATCGGCTGCTCGACGGCCTATCATCTGGCGAAAGAGCACAAGGCGGACGTCGTTCTACTGGAGCAGGGCAAGCTCACTTCGGGCTCCACCTGGCACGCGGCCGGCCTCGTCGGACAATTGCGGTCATCGGCCTCGATCACCCAGGTGCTGAAGCGCTCGGTCGAGCTCTACAAGACCCTCGAAGCCGAAACCGGCCTCGCCACTGGCTGGAAGATGACCGGCTGCCTGCGCCTCGCGACCAATGCCGACCGCTGGACCGAGTTCAAGCGGCTCGCCACCACCGCCCGCAGCTTCGGCATGGAGATGGAGCTGATCTCGCCCGCCGAGGTCAAGCGGATGTGGCCGCTATTGGATGTCGGCGATCTCGTCGGCGCGTCGTGGCTGCCGACCGACGGCCAGGCCTCGCCCGCCGACATCACGCAATCGCTGGCGCGGGGTGCCCGCATGCACGGTGCAAAAATCCATGAAGGTGTTCGCGTCACCGGCTTCGAGATGGACGGTCGGCGCATCGTCGCGGTGCTCACCACCCACGACCGCATCGCCTGCGAGACCGTGGTCAATTGCGGTGGCATGTGGGCCCGCGAGATCGGCGCGATGGCGGGCATCAACGTGCCGCTGCAGCCGGTCAAACACCAATACATCGTCACCGAAAAGCTCGAGGGTCTCGCGCCGGATGCGCCCACGCTGCGCGACCCCGACCGCCGCACCTATTTCAAGGAAGAAGTCGGTGGCCTGGTGATGGGCGGTTACGAACCCGACCCCATAGCGTGGACCACCGGCGACATTCCCCGCCCCTTCGGGTTTCAGCTCTTCGACGACGACTGGGCGCATTTCGAGCAGCACCTCACGCAGGCCATCGCCCGCGTCCCGGCGCTCGAAACGGTCGGCGTGCGCCAGATGATCAACGGCCCCGAGAGCTTTACGCCCGACGGCAATTTCATCCTCGGCGCCGCGCCCGAATGCACCAACATGTATGTCGGCGCCGGCTTCAACGCCTTCGGCATCGCCTCGGGCGGCGGCGCCGGCTGGGCGCTCGCCGAATGGGCCATCCGTGGCGAAGCGCCGCTCGATCTGTGGACCGTCGATATCCGCCGTTTCTCGACGCTGCATCGCGACCGCGACTGGGTGAAGGAGCGCACGCTCGAAGCCTATGGCAAGCACTACACTGTCGCCTTCCCGCACGAGGAATATGAGAGCGGCCGCAACCGCATCGTCTCGCCGCTCTACGATCGGCTGAAGGCGCATGGTGCCGTGTTCGGCTCAAAGCTCGGCTGGGAGCGGCCCAACTGGTTCGCGCCCGCCGGCACTCCGGCGCACGACGTCTACTCGATGGGCCGGCAGAACTGGTTCGGTCCGGTCGGCGACGAACACCGGCTGGTGCGCGAGGCGGTCGGCGTGTTCGACCAGTCCTCTTTCGCCAAATACGAGGTCACCGGCAGGGACGCCGCGGCCGCGCTCAACGCCATCGCCGCCGGCAATATCGACAAGCCCGCGGGCCGGCTGACCTACACGCAACTGCTCAACTCGCGCGGCGGCATCGAGTGCGACCTCACCATGGCCCGCCTCTCCGACGACCAATTCTACATCGTCACCGGCACCGGCTTCCGCACGCACGATCTGGCGTGGATCGCCGAGCACCTGCCGGCCGGCGCCGATGTCGCCATCACCGACGTCACCGAAGCCTGGGGCTCGCTGTCGCTGATGGGCCCGCGCGCCCGCGACGTGCTCGCCGCGCTCACCATCGCCGATATGTCGAACGCCGCGTTCCCCTTCGGCCATGTCCGCGTACTGCCCATTGCCGGCCATGGCGTCCGCGCGCTGCGCGTCACCTATGTCGGCGAACTCGGCTGGGAACTGCATATCCCGCTCGCCGCCACTGGCGACGTGTTCGACGCCCTGCTGGCCGCCGGCAAGCCCTACGGCCTTCGTCCCGTCGGCTATCGCGCCCTCGAATCGCTGCGGCTCGAAAAGGGCTATCGCGCGTGGGGCAGCGACATCACGCCCAACGACACACCGTTCGAGGCCGGTCTCGGCTGGGCGGTGAAGCTCAAATCAGGCATCGACTTCATCGGGCGCGACGCACTCCTCGCGCTACAACAGCAGCCGCTGAAGAAACGTCTTGCTACCTTCACCACCACTCGCGAGGACGTCGTTCTACTCGGCCGCGAAACCATTCTCCGCAACGGCGAATTTGCCGGCTATCTCACCTCCGGCGGCTACGGCTACACCATTGGCAAGCCCATCGGCCTCGGCTATGTCCGCCATCGAGAGCCGGAGACGGGCAGCTATGAGCTGGTCGTCGCCAATGAGCGGGTCGCCGCGGCCATTCACTTCGAGCCGCTCTACGATCCGCACAATCTGAGGGTCAAAGCGTGAAGCTACTGGTGGCGGTCAAGCGCGTCGTCGATGCCAATTTCCGCGTGCGGGTGAAGGCCGACGGCTCGGGCGTCGAGCTCGACAACGTCAAGATGGCGATGAACCCCTTCGACGAAATCGCCGTCGAGGAAGCCGTGCGGCTGAAGGAAGCCGGCACTGCCAGCGAGATCGTCGTCGTTTCCATCGGCCCGGCGAAGGCCGAGGACACGCTGCGCCAGGCCCTCGCCATGGGCGCCGACCGCGCCATCCTCGTCGTCCATGACGGCAGGACGGAGTCGCTGGGCGTCGCCAAGACGCTCGCTGCCATCGCCAAAGCCGAAATGCCCGACCTGATCCTGCTCGGCAAGCAGGCCATCGACGACGACGCCAACCAGACCGGCCAGATGCTGGCAGCATTGCTCGGCCGCGGCCAGGCGACCTTCGCCAGCCAGCTCGCCGTCGCCGACGGCAAAGTCACCGTCACCCGCGAGATCGATGGCGGCCTCCAGACGCTGGAGCTGCCCCTGCCCGCAGTGGTGACCACCGACCTCCGCCTCAACACGCCGCGTTTCGTGTCGCTGCCCAACATCATCAAGGCGCGCTCGAAGCCGCTGGCGAAAACCACCGCGACCGAGCTGGGCGTCGATCTCACCCCGCGCCTCAGGACGCTGAAGGTGGAAGAGCCGCCGGGCCGGCCGGCGGGTGTGATCCTCGGCTCGGTCGACGAGCTCGTCGGCAGGCTCCGCGACGCAAAGGTGATCGCATGACCACCCTGCTTCTCGCCGACGGCGACGCCACCGCTCACGCCCTCACCGCCGCGCTGCAGCTCGGCGGCGAGGTCCACGTCCTCGAGCCGCCCGCCAATTTGCTGGCCGAACCGGCCGCCGATTTCATCCTGAGCCTTACTGGCTACGACGCCATCGTCGCGCCCGCCACCTCGACGGGCAAGAACGTGCTGCCGCGCGTCGCCGCACTGCTCGACGTGATGCAGGTTTCCGACATCGTCGAAGTCGTCTCCCCCGACACCTTCAGGCGCCCGACCTATGCCGGTAACGCCATCGAGACCGTGCAGTCGACTGACGCCATCAAGGTGCTCACCGTCCGCACCTCGGCGTTTGCGGCCACGTCACTCGACGGCATCCAGCGGGTGGCCTTCGCGCCGGCCGAGCCGGGCCTGTCTCGCATCGTCTCCGAGTCGGCGGAAAAATCCGACCGACCGGAGCTGGGTTCGGCCAAAATCGTGGTGTCCGGCGGCCGCGCCTTCGGCAGCAAGGAGAAGTTCGACGAATTGCTGGTGCCCCTCGCGGCAAAACTCAACGCCGCCATCGGTGCCAGTCGCGCCGCGGTCGATTCCGGCTATGCCGCCAACGACCTGCAGGTCGGCCAGACCGGCAAGATCGTCGCCCCCGACCTCTACATCGCCGCCGGCATTTCGGGCGCCATCCAGCACCTCGCCGGCATGAAATCGAGCAAGGTGATCGTCGCCATCAACTCCGACCCGCAGGCCCCGATCTTCGCCGTGGCGGATTATGGGCTGGTGGGGGATTTGTTCGCGATCATTCCGGAGCTGACGGGGAAGCTGTAGAAAGGCCCTTTCACCCGGAGGGCTTCGCCCTCCCACCTCTCCCCCAGGGAGAGGTGGGGAAGGTGGCACCATCTCGCCCACCCACCACCTCTCCCTGGGGGGAGAGGTCGGCGCGCAGCGCCGGGTGAGGGGCCTTGCCCCGCGCCCTACCCCCGGAAAATATTCGCGCTTATCGACTCCGGCTTCATCTCGATCGAGAACCCCGGCCGCGTCGGCGGCATGTACGCGGCATTGCGGATCACACACGGATCGACGAAGTGCTCGTGCAGATGGTCGACATATTCGATCACCCGGCCGTCCTTGGTGCCGCTCACCGCCAGATAGTCGATCATCGACAGATGCTGCACATATTCGCACAGGCCCACGCCGCCCGCATGCGGCCACACCGGCAGCTCATACTTCGCCGCCATCAGCAGCACGCTCAGCACTTCGTTCAGCCCGCCGATGCGGCAGGCGTCGATCTGGACGATATCGATGGCGCCGCGCATGATGAACTGCTTGAACAGAATCCGGTTCTGGCACATCTCGCCGGTCGCGACCTTCACCGGCGCCACCGCCTCGCGGATCCTGCGATGCCCCTCCACATCGTCGGGGCTCGTCGGCTCCTCGATGAAATAGGGCTCGAACCGGCTGAGCGCCCTCACCCACTCGATCGCCTGCCCCACCTCCCACACCTGGTTGGCGTCGATCATCAGCTTGCGGTCGGGCCCCATGATCGAACGCACGATCTCGAGCCGGCGGATGTCGTCGTCGAGGTCGCGCCCGACCTTCATCTTGATGTGGCTGAAACCCTGTTCCACCGCCTCGGCGGCAAGCCGCGTCAGCTTCTCGTTGGAATAACCGAGCCAGCCCGCCGAGGTCGTGTAGCACGCATAGCCCTCGGCCCTGAGCCGCGCCAGGCGCCCGGCCTTGCCCGGCGCCGCGCGCCGGAAGATCGCCAGCGCCTCGTCGGGCGTCACGGCGTCGGTGAGATAGCGAAAATCGATACAGGCGACGAGCTGCTCCGGGCTCATCTCGCCCACCAGTTGCCACACCGGCTTGCCGGCGTCTTTGGCGAGCAGGTCCCACGCGGCGTTGACCACAGCGCCGGTCGCGAGATGCATCGCGCCCTTGTCCGGCCCGATCCAGCGCAACTGGCTGTCGCCGGTGACGTGCCGCCAGAAGCGCCCGGGGTTCTGTGCGATCCAGCCGAGTTCGAGCCCGACGACCCGCTCGCGCAGCGCCTCGATCGCCGCACACACGACTTCGTTGCCGCGCCCGATGGTGAAGGTGAGTCCATGTCCCGCATGCGCCCCGTCCGTCCCCAGCACCACATAGGCGGCCGAATAGTCCGGATCGGGGTTCATCGCATCCGACCCGTCCAGCGAGGCGGAAGTGGGAAAGCGCAGATCGTGGGTGGTGAGGCTGGTGATCCGGGTCACGTGAGATCGCTCGTTGGCACAGGGCCGCGGCCCATAGAAAAAGCTGGGGCCGGGAGAGGAGACATCCCGGCCCCGGTCGCATCAATCGTAGAGTACGGCGGCGATCTTCGGATCGTCGATGTTGGTCTTGTCGTAGTAGTAGAAGCCGGTGTCGATGACCTTGGGCAGCGTGTCGCCCTTGAGCGCCGCCAGCGCCGCCTTCACCGTCTCGTAGCCGATGCCGACCGGGTTCTGCGTGATGGCGCCGGCCAGCGTGCCGTCCTTGATGTAGTCCTTCTGCGCCTTGCTCGAGTCGAAGCCGATGGCGACGATCTTGGCGCCGGTTTCCTTGATGGCGTTGCCCACGCCGATCGCCGAGCCTTCGTTCGTGCCGAAGATGCCCTTGAGGTCGGGGTTGGCGGTGAGGATCGACTTGGTGACTTCCGTCGATTTGAGCTGGTCGCCGTCGCCATACTGGATGGTGACGATCTCGATGTTGGGGTGCTTGGCCTTCATCTGGTTGACGAAGCCGTCGCGGCGGTCGATGCCGGTGCGGCTGGTCTGGTCGTGCGCCACCACGGCCACCTTGCCGGCGTCGCCGATCAGTTCGGCCATCTTGTCCGCCGCCGTGCCGGCCGCCGCGAGATTGTCGGTGGTGCAGGTGGTCAGCGGAATGTCGCTGTCGACGCCGGAGTCGAACGCGATGATGGGAATGCCGGCGTCCTTGGCCTGCTGCAGCAGCGGGATCGCCGCCTGGCTGTCGAGCGCGGCAAAGCCGATGGCGTCGGGCTTGCGGGCAAGCGCGGCGGACAGCATGTCCATCTGCTTGTCGACCTGGGTCTCGTTGTCCGGCCCTTCGAAGGTGACGTTGGCACCCAGCTCCTTGCCCGCCTGGTCGGCGCCGGCCTTCACCGCCTGCCAGAACTGATGCTGGAAGCCCTTCGAGATCAGCGCGATGTCGATGTCGGCGCCGAGCGCCACGCCCTTGAAGCCGGCGCCGGCGAGCACTGCTGCGGCGCCTGCCGAAGCGAGCAGGGTACGTCTGTTGATAATCATGGTTCCTCCCGGGGAAACGCTGTTGTTGATCCGAACGAGGCGTTGACCGCCTTCTGGTCTTGGCACGCGCACGTGCGTCGTGAACCGGCGCCTAAAGTTTGCGGCGCCGCAGGATATCGGCATAGACGGCGAGAATGATGATGCAGCCCGTCACTACGGTCTGCCATTCCTGGGCGACCGACAGGATGCGCAGGCCATTGGCGAGCACCGAGATGATCAGCGCCCCGATGAGCGTGCCCAGCACCGTGCCGCGCCCGCCCGACAGCGACGTGCCGCCGATGACCACGGCCGCGATGGCGTCGAGCTCGTAGCCCTGCCCCAGCGCCGGCTGCGCCGAATTGAGGCGCGAGGCGATCAGCAGCCCGGCGATGCCGACCACGGCGCCGGCCAGCATGTAGACCGCGATCTTCCAGCGATCGACGTTGACACCCGAAAGCCGCACCGCCTCTTCATTGCTGCCGAGCGCGAAGGTGTAGCGGCCGAGCGCGGTCTTGCCGAGTACGAAGCTGATGGCGATGGCGACAACGAACAGGATCAGAACGCCGTTCGGCACCGGCACCGCCGGGATCACGGCCCCGATGATCGAGGCCTGCGCGATCTGGGTGAACCCCGGCGTCGCGTTGAAATAGATCGGCTTGGTGCCCGACACCACCAGCGCCAGCCCTTTCATGATCAGCATCATGCCGAGGGTCGCAATGAACGGCGGCACCTTGAGCTTGGCGATCACCAGCCCCGACACCGTGCCGCTGACCGCGCCCGCAAGGATCGCGCCGACAATGCCGAGCGGCAGCGGCAGGCCCCAATAGGTCAGCACCACGCCGGCGAACACCGCGCAGAACGTCATCAGCGTGCCGACGCTGAGGTCGATGCCGCCGGTGATGATCACCAGCGTCGCCGCCACCGCGAGGACGCCATTGACCGACGTCGCCTGCAGGATCGCAAGGATGTTGCTGGTCTGCATGAAGTTGGGCGAGGCGACGCTGAAGATCACCAGCAGCGCGATGAGGCCGGAAAACGCCAGGAGCTTATGGTAGGCGCCCGAGGTGCGGATCGCCGCCAGCGGCTTCGTTGCAGTCTGGGTGTCCGTGCTCATCTAGGCTGCCTTCACATTATCTACCGCAACCATGCTGTCGCGCTGCGTCGCGAGCCTCATGATCTCTTCCTGCGACGCGCCGCCCGGCAGCACGCCGGCCAGCCGCCCCTCGCACATCACGGCGATGCGGTGGCTGAGCCGCAGCACTTCGGGCAGTTCCGAGGAAATGACGATGATCGCCCGGCCCTGCGCCGCGAGCGCATTGAGCAGCTTGTAAATTTCGGACTTGGCGCCGACATCGATGCCGCGCGTCGGCTCATCGAAGATCAAGATCGGGCAGTCGCGCAGCAGCCACTTGGCCATCACCACCTTCTGCTGGTTGCCGCCCGACAGCAGCCGCGCTTCCTGCGTGTCCGACGGCGTCTTGATCGACAGCTGCCGGATGAATTTCTGCGCGGCGTCACGCATGGCGCTCTCGCGCAGCACGCCGCCCGCGCCGGTGAAGCGGCTGAGGCTCGGCAGCACGATGTTGTTGCGCACGTCGAGACCGGTCGCGAGGCCGAAATGCTTGCGGTCCTCGCTGAGATAGCCGATGCCCGCCTGCACCGCGTCCTTGGGCGAGCGGATCGTCGCCGGCCTGCCGTCGACCAGGATCTCGCCGGCCTCGATCGGATCGGCACCGAAGATGGCCCGCGCCACTTCCGTGCGCCCCGCGCCCATCAGCCCGGCGAGCCCGAGAATCTCGCCCTTGCGCACGCTGAAGCTGACATCGCGGATTTCCTTGCCGCGCCTCAGCCTCCTCACCTCGAGCGCTACCGGCGCGTCGCTCGCGGCCGGCGCCGTCGCCGTCTCGTTGCTGAGCGTCCGGCCCACCATCATCGCGATGATCGTCTCGATCGGCGTTTCGGCGGCGGGCACGGTGCCCACATATTCGCCGTCGCGCATCACGGTCACGCGGTCGGAGATGCGTTTGATCTCGTCCATCTTGTGCGAGATGTAGACGACGCCGACGCCCTCGGCCCTGAGCCGGTTGATGATGGCGAAGAGCTCGGCGATCTCGGCGTCGTTGAGCGCCGCCGTCGGCTCGTCCATGATCAACACGCGCGAGCGGTAGCTCAGCGCCTTGGCGATCTCGACCATCTGCTGTTTGGCGATGGTCAGCGTCTCGACCGGCACCCGCGGGTCGAGCGCCAGATTCATCGAGGCAAAAATCGCCGCCGTGTCGGCGTTGAGCTTCTGCTCGTCGAGCAGCAGCCCGCTCATGCGGCGCGGCTCGCGGCCGATGAAGATGTTCTGCGCCGCGGTCAGGTCGCGCATCAGGCTCAGTTCCTGATGGATGATGCCGATGCCGAGGTCGCGCGCCTGCCGCGGCGTCGCGACATCCACCGGCCTGCCGTCGACGAGAATGTCGCCCGCGTCCCGCGCATAGATGCCGGCGAGGATCTTCATCAGCGTCGATTTGCCGGCGCCGTTCTCGCCCATCAGCGCGTGGACTTCACCGGGCGCCAGCTCGAACCGCGCACCCTGCAGCGCCCGCACGCCGGGGAAGGATTTGTCGATGCCGCGCATCTCGACGAGGCTGCTCATCGGAAACCCGTCGTCGAAAATTCCGCAATGCGATAAGAGAGGTACATGCTTCGATTGCCCTCCCGAACCAACTGTGCCGCATCATATACAAATATCTTTTTCACAAATAAACTGAACTGGCAATGCCTGTTCAGCCGCGGGAGAGCCGTGTCATGAGCAGGAAGGGCACCGTGGAGGAGGACGCCGACGCCATGGCGATCGCCGAAGACCTCGACAAATACCGCGCCCCCGCGCTCGACAAAGGCCTCGACATCCTCGAGCTTCTGGCCGGCACGGAGGAAGGGCTGAGCCAGACCGAGATCGCCAAGGCGCTCGACCGCTCGCCCAACGAAATCTACCGCATGCTCGACCGGCTGGTCCGTCGCGACTATGTGCGCCGCACCAGTTCCGACCGCTACGAGCTGACGCTGAAACTGTTCGAGCTGGCGCATCACACGCCGCCGATCCGCCGCCTCGTCAGCCAGGCGACGCCGATCATCCGCCGCTTCGCCCGCGCCGCCGAGCAGGCGGTGCATCTGGTCATCCAGGACCGCAACGTGCTCGTCGCCGTCGCCCAGGCCGACAGCCCCGGCTATTGGAACGTCTCCATCCGCGTCGGCTCGCGCATCGGCATGATCAACACCGGCTCGGGCCACATCTTCCTCGCGTTTGCCAGCGACGAGGAGCGTGGCCTGATGCTCGAAGACCAGGGCGAAAAGAAAAAGCTGCCGCCTGCCCTGTTGCAGCGCTTCGCCAAAATCCGCGAGCAGCGCTTCGAGATCATGGCCAGCCAGCAGGTCGCGAGCGTCACCAATCTGTCGGTGCCGATCTTCGGGCCGCTCGGCACGGTGATCGCGGCGCTCACCTGCCCCTATACCGACCGCCTCGACAAGAAGGGCGCTCCAGACCAGGCGGCGACGCTCGAGCTGCTGATCGCCGCCGGCCACGACATCTCGCAGCGGACCACCAACAGGCAATGAGCATGCGCATCGTCGACACCCATCTCCACCTCATCTATCTCGACAAGTTCAGCTACCCCTGGCTGGACGACAATGCGGCGCTCAAGCGGCAATGGGACGCCCCGAGCTACTGGGCCGAGGCGGCGTCGCTCGGCATCGAGGCCGCGCTCCACATGGAGGTCGACGTCGCCGAACCCGAGATCGAAGATGAAACGCGCTTCGTGCTCGGGCTCGATCCGCGCGTCGTCGGCGCCATCTCCAACGCCCGCCCCGAGCACGTCGATTTCCCGGCGCATCTCGAACGCATGCTCGCCGAGCCGCGCATCAGGGCCATCCGCCGCCTGCTGCAGTCCGATCCCGACGATCTGTCGTCCGGCGAGGTCTTCCGCGACAATATCCGCCGCCTCGCCGCGCCCGGCCTCGTCTTCGACATCACCGTGCGGTCGCGGCAACTGCCCGTCGCCCGCGCTCTCGCCGCCGCCTGCCCCGACGTGCAGTTCGTCCTCGACCATTGCGGCAATCCGCTCATCGCCAGTGGCGACATCGCGCAGTGGCGCGCCGACATGCGCGCCATCGCGGAGTTGCCCAACGTCGCCTGCAAGGTCTCGGGCGTCGTCAGCCACGCCCGGCCCGGCTGGACCGCCGAGGACCTCCGCCCCGCCGTCGAACACGTCATCGCCTGCTTCGGCTGGGACCGCGTCGCCTTCGGCTCCGACCGCCCGGTGCTGACGCTGAACGGCTCGCTGACGGCGTGGGTGGAGGCGCTGAAGCAGATCGTGTCCGGCGCCAGCGCAGACGAGCAGGAACGGCTATTCAGCAGGAACGCGGAACGGATTTACCGGCTGTAGCCGCCGACGCCGCCCCAATCACCGTGTCATTCCCGCGAAGGCGGGAATCCAGGGCGGAGTTCTCGGCTGTCCGATGGTTCGGTCTGGATTCCCGCCTTCGCGGGAATGACACTGTGGACGAACTGCGTCGGTCGAAGCAAGGCGGGTGAGGGGGCCGTATCCCACCAGCCCTAGGTCGCGCTGCCCACGCCTGCGGCCTGCGGGATCGCTTCGTCCGGGATATCGTCGAAGCTCGAATAGTTCATGTTGTAGAGCTTGGCGTAGAGCCCGCCGAGCTTCATCAACTGGTCGTGGTTTCCCTGCTCGATCAGAGCGCCGTTCTGCAGCACCAGGATGCGGTCGGCATTGCGGATCGTCGCCAGCCGGTGCGCGATGACGAGGCCGGTGCGCCCCTTGAGCAGCACTGCCAGCGCCTTCTGGATCTGCAGTTCCGTATAGCTGTCGATCGACGCCGTCGCCTCATCGAGCACCAGTATCTTGGCGTCCTGCACCAGTGCACGCGCAAAGCTCAGGAGCTGCCGCTGGCCGAGCGACAGATTGCCGCCGCGCTGCTCCAGCCTGCTGTCGTAGCCGTCGGGCAGTTGCATGATGAAGTCGTGCGCGCCCACGGCCTTGGCCGCGTTCGTCACTTCCTCGAGCGTCGCGTCCTTTTTGGCGTAGCGGATGTTCTCGATCACCGTGCCGGTGAACAGGAACGGCTCCTGCAGCACCATGGCGATCGAGTGTCCGAGCGAATCCTGCGTCACGTCGCGCACGTCGCGTCCGCCCACGAGAATCTGCCCGTCCCACACGTCGTAGAAGCGGTGCACCAGCGCCATCGACGAGGTCTTGCCCGACCCCGTCGGCCCGACCAGCGCCACCGTCTCGCCCGGCTTCACGGCGAACGACACGTCCTTGAGCACCGGCTGGTTCGCCCGGTAGCCGAACGTCACGTGCCTGAACTCGACCGAGCCGTCCATGTCGCGCGCGAGCGCCACTGCGCCCGGCTTGTCCTCGATATCGACCGGCACGTCGAGCACGCCCGTGATGCGCTCGCCCGACGCCATGGCGCGCTGCATCACCGAATACTGCATGGTGAGCGAGCGGATCGGGTCGAAGAAGCGCTGGATGTAGAACAGATACGCCACCATCACGCCGACATCGAGCGAATGGCTGATCACCATCTGGCCGCCGACCACGATCACCGTCGCCATCGAAATGCCGGTGAGCGTATCGACGATCGGAATCGTCACCTGCGCGAATTTCGCGGCGCGCAGATTGCTCCTGAGGTTCTTGGCCGCCTTCTCGTCGTAGAGATCGAAATTGACGCGCTGACGATTGAGGCTCTGCACCGTGCGCACGCCGTTGATGCCTTCGGCCAGCGCGCCATTGGCGATCGAGTTGGTCTCGTGCGCATCCATGAAGCTGCGCTTGGCCGGCGGCAGCCAGAACAGCCGTACGATGAACAGCGTCGGCATGGTGATGAGCGTCAGCAGCCCCAGCACCGGATTGAGCGACACCAGCACCACCACGATGCCGAACAGCAGCACGATGTCGCCCACCGACATCACCGAGGTCTCGAGGAACTCCTGCATCGAGTTCACGTCGCCCTGGAGGCGCGACATCAGCCGGCCGACTTCGGTCTTGTCCATGAAGCTGAGCGAGACGCGCTGCAGATGTTCCATCATGGCACGGCGCATGTCGAACAGCACGTGTTCCGCCACCTTGCCGACCACCGATTCCTGCAGATAGCTGGCGCCGTAGTTGATGAGAATCATCACCGCGAACGCCGCCACGCACCACAGCAGCACGCTGCCGTCGCTGCCCGGCGCCATGCCGTTGTCGATGGCGTAGCGGATGATCAGCGGCACCGCGAGCTGGGTCAGCGTAAAGGTCAGCACCGCCACCACGGAGATGAAGATGCGGTTGCGATAGGGCCGCACGAACGCCCAGATGCGGCGCACGATCTTGGGGTCATAGGCTTTGCCGAAGACCTCTTCTTCCTCGCGGTGCGAGCCTACCACCGCCTTCGATGGGCGGCGGCTGCGGTCTTCCTCGTCGAGATCGACTTCCGTGGTGGCGGTCATCTCATTCTCCCGCCATCAACGGCATGTCGGTGTCGGGCCGCACCTGCAGGTCGTACAGCGCCCGGTAGCGTCCGCTGCGCGCCAGCAGCTCCAGATGCGAACCGCGTTCCAGGATCACGCCGTTCTCGATGAACAGGATCTGGTCGGCATGCATCAGCGACGACAGCCGGTGCGAAATGATGATCGTCACGCGGCCTTCGGCGTAGCGCCGCATGGCCATGCGGATGCGCTGCTCGGTGCCGGCGTCGATGGCCGCGGTCGAATCGTCGAACACCATCACCGCCGGCTTCAGCACCAGGCTGCGCGCGATGGTGAGGCGTTGCCGCTGGCCGCCCGACAGCGACACGCCGCGCTCGCCCACGATCGTGTCGTAGCCCGAAGGCAGCCCGGCGACATAGTTGTGGAGTTGCGCCGACTCCGCCGCGCGCTCGATCCGGCGCTCCTTCGCCCACGGATTGCCGTAGGCGATGTTGTTTTCGATCGTCGTCGTGAACAGGAACGAGTCCTGCTGCACTACCGCCACCTGCCGGCGGAGCGAATCCAGCGTCACCTCGGCGACGTCCTGCCCATCGATGGCGATGGTGCCCGAGCTGACGTCGTAATAGCGCGGGATGAGGTGGACGAGCGTCGACTTGCCGCTGCCCGGCGGCCCGACCAGCGCGACCGTCTCGCCGCGCCTGGCGGTGAAGCTCACATCCTTGAGCACGTCGTGCGTCGTGCCGGGATAGCGGAAGCTCACATGGTCGAACGTCAGCGTGCCCTCGGTGATCTTGAGCTCGGGCGCCGCCGGCTTGTCCTTGACCTGCAGCTCCATGTCGAGCAGCCCGAACAGGCGGATGCCGCAGGTCGAGGCGCGCGCGAACGAATTGACCAGCAGGCCCAACTGCCGCACCGGCATCTGCAGGATCGTCATGAACGTCAGGAACGACGTGAGCGTGCCCACCGTCATGTCGCCGTTCATCACCTTGTAGCCGCCCAGCCACAGCACCAGCCCCATGGCGAGGAAGAACGAGAAGTTCATCGCCGAGGTCGAACGCACCCTGAGCCGCGTGCGCTCATGCGCCAGCTCCAGCGCATCGCTCGAGGTACGGTCGAATTTTTCGAGCTCGTGGTCCTGCGCCGCGAAGGCGCGGACGACGCGGATGCCCGCGAGGTTCTCGTCCATCACGCGCGACATCACCGTCAGCTTGTCCTGCAGCTCCAGCCACGTGGCGCGCAGCTTGAGCTGCACCACCGACGAGCGCCAGCCGACATAGGGCACGAACGCGAGGCTCAGCAGCCCGAGCTGCCAGTCGGTCGAAATCAGCAGGTACGCGCCCACGCCGATCAGCACCGTCAGCAGCACCATGCGCACGAGGCCCGTAGCGAAGAACATGCGCACGCCGTCGATATCGAGGATGCCCAGCGTGATCAGGTCGCCCGAATGCATGCGGTCGTGGAATGAAAAGCTGAGCTGCTGCAGCTTTTCGTACGACGCGAGCCTGAGCTCATAGGCGGCGTGATGGCCGACGGATTCGCTGTAATAGTTCTGCGTCAGCGTGAACAGGCCGCGCAGGATGCTCAGCACCAGCAGCGCCATCGCCGTGCCCCACAGCGCCTGTTGCGCCGCGATGCCGGCGTCGCCCCCGCCGATCACGCCATGCGCCTGGTCGACGGCCTTGCCGAGGAGCCGCGGGATGAACAATTGCAGCGTCGCCGCGATGAACGTCGACACGATACAGATTGTCACCTGCCAGGGGTGCCTGAGATTGAGGCGGGCGATACGCCAGAGCGTGCCGACGCCCTTCCCCCAGCTCGCCTTGGCGACATGAGAAAACGCATTGGCGCGCCGCTTGGCGCTGGCCTGGTCCGTAACCACGGCGAAAGTCCAAAATCTGGTGTTGCCCGCGACCGAACGGGCTGTGGCAAGCGTCTCGCGGCGCTGAGTCGTAAAAATGTGTAAGACAGTGGCTGGGGCTTTTCAACGGCCATCAAAGCCGTTTTGCCTATTTTATAGCCAACGTTCGCCAATGACCAACGTGTCGCCCGGCATGATCGGCGCATCCATTCCGGTCACGTATTTGGCGGTCGCCTTGCCCGATTTCCGATAGATCGTCACGTGGTTGCGGTCGGCGTAATCCTTGAAGCCGCCCGCCGTGGCCACCGCCGATCGTGCCGTCATCCCCCACACATAGGGGAACTGCCCGCCGGTGGTCACCGCCCCGTCGATGAAGAACGGCCGATAGGTGGTGATCTCCACCGACACCTGCGGGCTGATCATGTAGCCGGCCGCCAGCTTTTCGGTGATCATCCGCTGCGTCGTGGTGATCGTCTGCCCGCGCACCGGCACGTCGCCGGCCAGCGGCAGGCTGATCGTGCCCTTGTCGGTGACGGTATAGGTGTTGGTGAGGGTGGTATCGCCGTAGACGGTCACCCGGACGATATCGCCGGTGTCCAGCGTGTAGCCCTGCTGCGTCGAGACCGAATAGTCCGCCATCTTGTTCACCGCGCACCCGCTCACGGGCAACAGCAGGGCGACCAGCAGAACCGACCAACGCATCGCGACCACACGCACAACAAACGCAACTGGTCGCGAGTGTCGCCGGTCATGGTTAATATCCGCTGAAAGCCGGCCCCATGGATTGCACCCTGCGACGGGCTTAACCGGGCGCTTACCCTGAAGCCGCGATACTGCGGCCATGTCTATCGCTACCGTCACCGCTGGTCTGTCGCGCGGCGCCGCACTGGCCGCCCTGGCCGGCGTCGCCGCCTTCGGCCTGCTCGTCCTGTTTCATCCGTTCGGTCCGCAAGGCCCCGCGCCCGCCCCCGGCACCCCCGACGCGACCGCGCTGCATGCCCGCATCGAGGCGGCCCGCGCCGAATTGCAGGCGACCGAAACCGCGCTCGCCGCTGAGCCGCCGGTCGCCGCCGTCACTACCGCCGATGCGCAATTGCCGGCCCGGATCACCGCCATCACCGACCGCCGCGATGTTGCCGCGCGCGACGCCGCAGCCATCCGGACCGCGCTGCAGGCCGGAACCGACGTTTCGTCGCTCGCCGAAATCCGCGACAGCGTGGTGATCGGCCAGCTTCTCGCGCAACAGGCCGGCCTCGACGCCCAGCTCGCCGAACAGGGAGCCAGGCTCAAGGCCAGCCACCCGACCATGCGTGCCCTCGCCGCGCAAAAAGCCGCGCTCGCGGCCCAGGTGAAGGCGCAGGCCGCCGGCGTCGCGTCTGCTCTGGAAGCAGAGGCCAGGCTCGACGACGCCCAGCTCACGACCCTGCGGTCGCAGGCATCCGCGACGCCGGCCGCCGCCAGCGCCGCCCCCGCCGCCAGCGCCGCCCCCGCCGACGGCGCAGCGCTCGCCGCCAAAGCCGCCGCGCAGCGCGCCGAACTCGACGGCCTCGTCGACAGCTATTTCGGCACGGTGCCCACCACCGCGAAGGCGGCGCCGCCTTCGGCAGACCTGCTCAACCAGCTCAATCTACTGGTGGCCGCCATTGCCTTTGCCGCCACCCTCGTGGCGCAAATACTGCTCGCCCTGCGCCGGCGCCGCCTGCAACGGCAGGCCGACCTCGCCCGCTGGCGCGCCGACGCCGATCCCGAAATTCCCGCCGACCCGGTTCCGGTCAGCGAACCCGACCTTGCGTTGCGCCGCGCCTCGTGACCTCCCGCACTTTGCTCAAACTCCTCGCGTGGCTGCTGCTGCTCGCGCTCGCCATCGTCACCGTGGCACCGATCGAGTTCCGCCCCGTCACCCCGCTGCCGCCGCAGCTCGAACGCGGCACGGCGCTGCTCGTCATCGGCTTCGTCTTCGGCCTCGCCTATCCGCGACACATCGTCGTGATGTCGGTGCTGCTGCTCGCTTCCACCTGCCTGTTCGAAGCGCTCCAGCTCCTCGAGCCGGGACGGCACGCGCGTTGGGGCGATCTTGCCGTAAAGCTTGTGGGCGGCGGCTTTGGGCTGTTTTTGGGCTGGCTTTTCACCCGGCGCATTCGCCCCGGTCGATAGCATTTGACTCACATTCCAGCTTTAACCAAATCTTAATCGGTAATCTCGGCCCCGCCGGCTGATGGGATAGATAAGTCCCGGAAACCGTACTGGAATTGCCGATGGCCGAAGCCCATCAATACATCGCGAGCCGTGACGAACCGCTGCGCCTGCGGCGCGACGAGGTCGTCCATCGCCTGTTGCTGTGCCTGATCGTCGCCGGCATCGAGGGCGCCGTCGCCTTCGCGCTCGTGTTCGGTGCGGCCCTCGCCTATCACCTGAGCGTGCTGCAGGAGAACATCTACGAGTTCAGTACGCTGTTCTACATCGCCTTCGCGCTGTTTTCGGCCGTCGGCTATGCCGGCTTCGCCGCCGTCGCCACCAGCAATTCGCTGCAGCGCCAGCGCAACGCCCAGCTCGATGTGCAGGAAGCCTTCTTCGGCTGGACCGCCACCATCGCACTCACCCTGCTGACCGCCTTCCTCGTCGGCAAGGTCGGCGATTTGTCGCGCGTCTCGCTCACCACCGCCTACCTCGTCGGCATCCCCGTGACCTTCGGCGTCCGCCACGTGCTGCGCGGCATCGTCGACGCGCGCATCCGTGGCGGCGAGCTGCATTACCAGACCATCGCAGTGATCGGCGAACGCGTCGCGGTGCTCAATTTCCTGCTCGGCGGCGAAATCTGGCGGCAGGGGCACAAGCTCACCAGCACCCTCTATTTCGAGGACGTCCGCGACGAAGACGGCAGGCTGCGCCCCGAAATCGTCTCCGAGTTCGCCGCCCGCAACGTCAAGAACGGCACCGACCACATCGTCTTCGTCGGCACGCTCGCCGAGCTCGACGATTTCGACGGCATCGTCGCCGAACTGAAGCGCTATGCGCTCAACCTGCTCTACGCCCCCGCGTCGCGCAATCGCGGCCTCAAATTCCTCGACGTCATCGCCATCGGGCCCAACAACGTGCTGCGCTTCGTGCGCACGCCGATGAGCCAGTCGGCGGTGGTGCTGAAGCGCGTCTTCGACCTCGTGCTCTCGGGCTTCGGCCTCGTCGTCCTGTCGCCGCTGTTCGCCGTCGTCGCCCTCGCCATCGTGCTCGAGTCCCGCGGGCCGGTGATCTACAAGCAGGCCCGCCGCGGCTTCAACGGCGACACCTTCATGATCTGGAAGTTCCGCTCGATGCGCGTCACCGAGAGTGGCTACCAGATGCGCCAGGCGCAAAAGAACGATCCGCGCATCACCCGCATCGGTGCCTTCATCCGCCGCACCTCGATCGACGAGCTGCCGCAACTGGTCAACGTCTTCATCGGCCAGATGAGCCTCGTCGGCCCGCGCCCCCACGCCATCTCGCACGACGAGGAACTGAGCCGCCAGCTTGCCGTCTACGCCCATCGCCAGCGCATCAAGCCCGGCATCACCGGCTGGGCCCAGGTCCACGGCTTCCGCGGCGAGACCAGTAGCCAGTCGCAGATCGAAGGCCGCGTTGAATACGACATCCACTACATCGACAACTGGTCGATCTTCCTCGACATCTGGACCCTGCTGCTCACCGTGTTCTCCCCCGCAACCCGGCGCAACGCCCGATGAGCGCCCGTGACAAACGCCCCGCAACGGCCGGCGACTACCCGACCGTCATCATCGGCGGCCTGCCCATCACCGTGATCGATCGCGCCGACGAAGCGCGCCTCATGATCGAGCTCGCGGCGACGCGCCGCTCTACCGGCCCGCTGTTCTTCACCTCGGCCAATGGCGAAGTCATCGCCCGCACCAGCGCCGATCCGGCACTCGCCGCATTGTTCGCGCCCTCCGACCAGATCGTCGCCGACGGCCAGCCGCTGGTGCTCGCCTCGCGCTATCTCTGCCGCGAACCGCTGCCCGAACGCGTCGCGACCACCGATCTGTTCCACGACGTGGCAAAGCTCGCCGAGGCCAGCGGGACGACGTTCTATCTGTTCGGCGCCACCGAAGAAGAGAACGCCAAGGCAACCGCCGCCGCGCGCCGCGCCTATCCGCGTCTCGACATCGTCGGCGCCTCGCACGGCTACCTCACCGGCGAAGCCCTCGATGCGAAGCTCGCCGAGATCGATGCGCTCGCTCCCGATATCCTGTGGCTCGGCCTCGGCGTGCCGCGCGAGCAGATCTTTTTTCGCGACCACAAATCGCAGCTCACCCATGTCGGTCTGATCAAGACCTCCGGCGGCCTCTTCGACCACATGGCCGGCAAGACCATCCGGGCGCCCCGGCGCGTCCAGCAGCTCGGCTTCGAGTGGCTGTGGCGCGTGCTGATGGAGCCGCGCCGCCTGTTCTGGCGCTACCTGACCACCAACCCCCGCGCCGTCTACGCCATGCTGAGGAACTCCCGATGACCGCGTCATCTTCGGTGGACACCGATATCGTCATCGTCGGCGGCGGCCTCAGCGGCACCGTCGCCGCGACCGTCCTCGCCCGGGCGGGCCATCGCGTCACCCTCATCGACCGCAACGAGGTGCCGCCACCCGAATTCCGCGTCGAAAAGATCGGCGGCGACCAGATCGAAAAGTTCGGGCGCGTCGGCCTGCTGCCGGCGCTCGTCGCCAATTCGGCGTACTTCGACGACATCGTCAACCTCCGTCGCGGCCGTGTCGTCGACCGCACCCGCACGCCCCACTACGGCGTCCTCTACCAGGACCTCGTCGCCGCCATGCGCCGCGAGCTGCCGGCCACCATCCGCTTCGTCGTCGGCCGCGTGACCGACCTTGCGACCAGCGACGACGTGCAGACCGTCACCCTCGCCGACCAGCCGGCGATCACCGCGCGCCTTGTCGTCCTCGCCAGCGGCATGAGCGATATCCTGCGCAGCCGCCTCGGCATCGAGCGCGACGTGCTGCGCGAAAAGCAGTCGCTGACCTTCGGCTTCGATCTCGAGCCGCTCGAGCAGAGCCGGCTGCGTTTTTCTTCGGTGACCTACTACGGCGAAAAGCCGTCCGACGGCATCGACTACATGACGATCTTTCCGACCGCCCATGGCCTGCGCGCCAATCTCTTCAGCTTCCTCGACCACCGCGATCCGTGGGTGAAGGCGCTGCGCGCCTCGCCCACCGAAACCCTCGCCGCGACGCTCCCGGGCTTTACCCGCGCCATCGGCCCGCTCAAGGTCGCCGGCAAGGTGCAGAACTGGATCATGGATATCGGCGTTGCCCGCAACGTCATCCAGCCGGGCATCGTGCTGATCGGCGACGCGTTCCAGACCTCCTGCCCCGCCGCCGGCACCGGCGTCAGCCGCCTGCTGACCGATCTCGACCGCCTCGACGTTCATGTCGCCGACTGGTTCAAGACCCCGGGCATGGGTCCCGGCAAGATCGCTGCGTTCTACAACGATCCGCTCAAGCAGGCGATGGATGCCCACGCCATCGGCCTCGCCGATTTCCGCCGCAATTTCACCGTCGGCACGTCGTTGCGCTGGCACGCCCGGCGGCAGGTGCAGTTCGCCCGCCGCCGCGTGCTGCACGGCATCGACCGTGTCAGCCCGGCGCTGGCTGCCCACATCCGCGCGCTCCGCGCCTGACCGGCCGATGGCAACGGGGCGGCCACCGGCCGCCCCATCATCCTCACATCCGCGTCTGTTATCGAATAGCTGCTTCGGCCGGCTCGTCGTCGACGATCGGCGCCAGCGCCGGCTGCCGCCACCTGTCGGCCGAGCGATGGAACAGCTTGCGGGCGAGCGCCTTGGCCGCCGGCATCCGCTCCACCAGCGTGCCCGCGAAATAGCCGAGCGGACTGCCCGCCCGCGACACCTGCCACATCGGCATCGGCTCGGCCCCGAAGATCAGCTTGTACGGCTCGTCGCCAATGGTGAAATCGAGCAGCGTCTCGCCCCGCGCGATGCAGTCGCGCGCGATCTCCTGGAACAGCAGGCTGCCGATCGACTGGTTCTTGAACTCGGTCTGGATGAAGCCACCCAGCACCACCAGCAGCGCGCCCTTGTGCATCAGCCCGAGCGCTCCGGCGATGGTCCGGCCGTCGATGGTCAGCGCATAGGTCCGGGTGAAGTCGGTCTGCCGCGCCAGCGTCGTGTAGAACTCGAAATAGGCCGGCACCTGCAGCAGCTCGCCGCCGCCATTGAACTCGAAGCGGTCGCGCCGGAAGATTTTCAGCGCGTCGAAGGTCTGGCCGATCTCCGCCGTCGTCGTCACCCGCTCGAACCGCACATCGCCCTTGCGATGCAGCTGCCGCAGCTTCTTGTCGAGTTCCTTGCGATAGGACTGCTTGAGGCGCGTGCCCTGCCATTCCTCGAACGAGCCGCCCAGCGCCGTGGCGTAGGAATGCGTCGGCATCGCCTCGGCAGCCGGCACGCGAAACAGCTCGTGGAGCGGCAGCGCGCCATCTTTCAGCTTGCCCAGCCGCAGCAGATCGTAAGGCCGCAGCGCTGCGAGAATCTGCTTCAACGCCGTCGCGTCGGCGATGATCGCCGCGAACACGCCCGCTTCGGCAACGGCCGAAATGTAGTCGGACACGCGCAGGTCGGCGAACTCCACCACGTTGAGCGCACCATAGCGGCGCTTCACCAGCGGCAGTACCATCGCCAGCGATTTGTCGGCGGCATGGCGCACCACGACGACGAGCGGCCGGGCGCCATTGTGCTTCACCAGCCGCCGGTACAGCTCGCTCAGCCACGCCGGATGCTGGAAGGCCGTCGCGGCCGACGCCTCGAACAGCGTCCGGTATTCGGGCGACAGGAAATTGAACGACTTCTCGACCGCAACGTCAAACAAGGCAGCGCCTATTCGTAAGCATTTCGAACATAAGCTTGTCGGGGATCGCGCGACCGGCGGCAACAGCTACATGGTGAATTGGTTTACGCCGGCGCCGCCCCAAAAAGTTTCATTGGGCGCGGCGTTAAGGTTGATCGGGCAAACTCGCCGCGTACCGCCGAAATGCTTTGATTTCAGGGCGATTCAGCGCAATTCCTGTCCCGGTCGCAGGCCCGGAAAACATACATTGGAACGTTGTTTTGCTTAAAATTGACGTCATCGTTTCGGCGACGCCGCGTGGCTGGCAGCAGCGCCTCATCGAGCGCCTCGATGCGACCGGGCACGATGTCGCGATCGGCCAGCTCGCCATCGCCGATACCTGGCCCGCCAGCGCTAGTCTCGCCCTCGCTCTCGAACGGAAGCTGCTGCATCGCAGCGCTGCTCTGACCGCGCCTGCCACCATCGCCCCGCGCGCCGCCAACCGCGCTCCCGACCTTCGGCTCGATCTCACGGGCGCGGCCGAACCGAACGGTACGCCCACGCTGCAGCTCGCCTTCGACGGCCACGCGTCCGATGCGGCGATGCTGTCCAATCTCGCGGACGGTCGTCTGCCCGACGTCGAGCTCGTTCTCGACGGCAAGCTCTTCGAGCGCGCCACGCCCATGGTCGACAACCGCATCTTCGTCGCCGCCGCCGTCGACGACGTTCTCACGCGCACCATCACGGCGATCCTCCGCGCCGTATCGCGCTACGATCGCGGCGAGCGCGGCACGACGCCCTTTCTGTCGATATCGAGCCGGTTGCCGTTCGGCATGACCTATCTCACCGCCGCGCTGCCGCGCGTCGTCCGCGAAGTGGCGCGACGCGGCCGCTACCATTACGCCCACTGGCGCGTCGGCTATCGCCTGCTCGATGGCCCCGGCGTCGCCGAGACGGCGACCCTCGGTACCGGCTGGAGCGTCCTGCCCGATGACGGCAGTCGCTTTTACGCCGATCCCTTCGCCTTCGAGCATGACGGCACGCCCTACATCTTCGTCGAGGACTATCCGCATGCCACCAGGAAAGCGGTGATCTCGGTCTCGACCCTCGACGCGTCCGGCGTCGCCGGGCCGCCCGTTCCGGTGCTCGAAGAGCCCCACCACCTCTCCTACCCGCAGGTCTTTGCCCATGGCGGCGATATCTGGATGCTTCCCGAAGGTAGCGGCGGCCTCAAGCTGACGCTCTATCGCGCCGCACGCTTCCCCGACCGCTGGGAGCCTGCCGCCACCCTGCTCGACGGCGAGATCTCGGACGCGACCCTGCTCGAGCACGATGGCAGCTTCTGGCTGTTCGCCACCGAACGCGACGGCGGCGGCAGCACGTCGGACACGCTCGTCGTGTTTCACGCCCCGGCGCTGACCGGGCCCTGGACGCCGCATCGGCAGAATCCCATTCTCATCGATCGCCGCGGCGCCCGGCCCGGCGGTGCGGTGATCGCGCGCGACGGCCGGCTCATCCTGCCGGTGCAGGACGGCACGCTCGGCTATGGCGGCGGCCTCGGGCTGTCGGCGATCACCCATCTCGACCGCGATGCCGTGCAACTGGGCGAGCCGCATTCGGTCAGCGGCATGGGCGATTTCCCCTACCCGCAGATCCATACGCTCAACCGCGCCGGCCGCCTCGAGGTCATCGACGGCATCGCCGCCGTCCGCAAGCGCTAGACCGCAAAAAGCGGGGCTGCAGTCACCCCGGTTTCCCTCCCCCGCGAGGGGAGGGCGGCGTTGCTTATGAGCGAAGCGAATTAGCAAGCCGGGGTGGGGGGAGCCGCAGCAGGCTCGCCGACCGCAAGCTACGACGCCAGCAGCTCGTCATAGGCCCGGCACATCGCGGCCGGCGAATAGCGTTCCTTGAGCGCCCGCCCGGCCACCGCCAGTCGCACCGCGAGCCCCGGCTCGCTCATCACCCGGCGCATTGCCGCGGCCATGTCGTCGGGCCGTTCCGCGTCCGCATAAACTGCCGCATCGCCCAGCACTTCGCGCAGCACCGCAATGTCGTTGGCCACCACCGGCAGGCCGGCAATCGCCGCCTCGACCACCGCCAGCCCGAACGTTTCGGTGCGCGACGCAAAGCCATAGAGGTCGCCCGCCGCGAGGAATTCGAAAATCCGGTTGGGCGGTATTTCGCCCACGAGGTGCATCCGCTCTGTGACCCCGCGCTCCGCCGCCAGCGCCTTCAGCGCATCCTGCTCCGGCCCGACGCCTGCGAGCGCCAGGTGGATCTCGGGGATCGCCGCCAGCGCCGCGACCAGCGACCGCTGGTTCTTGCCGTCCGTCAGCCGGCCGCTCGAAATCGCCAGATACACATTGTCCGGCAGGCCGAACGCCGCCCGCGCCGCGCGCCGGTCATATCTGGCGCCGGCCACCGCGACGCCATGGTCAATCCGCCGCAGCCTCGCCCGATACGCCGCCGGATAGTCCGCGAACTGCTCTTCCATCCAGCCCGAATTGACCACCGAATAATCGTAGGCGCCGTACTGCCCCATCAGCCTGTCGGTCGGCGCCGCCAGCCGGCCGCCATGCTTGCCGGGCGCGCCGCTCTGATTGGCGATGAGGTGCCTCGCCCCCGCCAGCCGGCCGGCCAGCGTACCGAAGATGTTGCCGTAGTGCTGGTACGAGATCACCGCCTCTGGCCGCTCGCGCCGCATATAGCCGACCAGCCCGACGATCGCCCGCACGAGGTCGAGCGCCCCGCGCGGCTTGCGCTTCAGGATGAAATCGGCATGCGGGTCGGCGTCGTACGCATCGGTCTTGCGGTACATGAACACGGTGCGCACCTGGTGCCCTCGCGCCCGCAGCCCCTCGCCCACCATGTCGGACACGCGCTGCGCCCCCGCGGCTTCGGCCTGCGTCTGGACCTGGACGATCTTCACTCGGCGGCTCGCGCCAGCGGCTCGGAGGCATGACCGGATGGCAGCAGGCCCAGCACCGAGGAATCGATGCCGATCCGCCGCTTCGCCATCGCCACCGCCACCACGTTCCAGGTGATCAGCGTCAGCGCGATGCTGCTCGCCGCGCCGATCGAGCCGAAATAATAGGTCGCGACCGCCGTCAGCAGCAGCCCGATGGCGTTGAACACCATGAGCACCTTGAGCAGCGCGTTCTGCAGCCCGGTCAGGTGCGACAGCAGCTCGATCGGTCCGCACGCCGTCGCGAACGTCGCCCCGATGCCGAAGATGATCAGCACCGCATGCGTCTGCGGCGTCGCATAGGCCGGATCGAAGATCCACAGGATGAACGTGCCGAACACCACGAACGCCGTGAGGATGGTCAGCGCCACCACGCTCGCGCCGAGCGCCGTGAGGCTGGTGATCCGCTGCACATGCTGCCGGTCGCCGCTGTAGAACGCACTCGAAATCTCCGGCGCCAGCGCCTGGTTGATCCCGGTCAGCGCCAGCAGCACCACGCGCGTCGTGCGGTCGGCGACGAACACTGCGCCCGCCGCCTCCGGCCCGAGGATGCCGGCGACCAGCAGCGTGCTCACCTGCCCCAGCGCCGGGGGCAGCGAGGTCGCGCCCCACAGCCCGAAGCTGACCGTGTTGAATTCCTTCTTCTGCTCCGCGCTCAGCGGCGTCCGCTCGAGCCTGAGCGTATCGCGCGTCAGGATCAGCGCCTGCGGCAGCGTTGCGAGCAGCAGCAGCACGGCGCACAGCATCGTCGCCGTCACGGCATCGATCCGCACTTGCGTGAAGCGCATCGCGAGCACCGCGACGATCACCACCGCCCGCCAGATCACGTCGCGCGGCAGGAGCGCCGACACCAGCGCGCTCTTGGCCCGGAACGCCCCCGATGCGAACTCCGACCAGCCCAGCGCGAACGACAGCACCGCCGCCGACAGGCACAGCGGCAGCCATTCCGGCGTCCTGTCGCTGAACCCCGGCAGGAACCCGATGGCGACGATACCGAGGCTCGAGACCACCAGTCCGCCCACCGTCACCCAGATCGCCCGCGCCATCAGGCTGTTGGCGACGCCGATCCGGTTGAGCGCGAGATATTGCGGCCAGAACCGCAGCACCGTGCTCTGCTGCCCGACGCTGGCAAAGAACGACACCAGGCTCGCGCCCGCATAGGTGGCGCTGTAGAGCCCGAACTGCCGCTCGTCGGTCACCATGGCGATCACCACGAACATCGCGAACGACAGTCCCGCGCTCGCGAGCTTGATGATCCCCGCTATCGCGCCGTTGCGGGCAAGGCCCGTCACCGACAGGCGGTTGTCGGCGGGCTCGTCCAGCTTAATATGGTCGGTGCTGCTCAAAGGTCTGCCTGTGCGTCACGCGTGAAAGCCTTAAAATTCGGTCAACATGGGACGACGCTGGACGTGCTTATGACCCCTGCCTGCTCCCCGCGCCACTGCTGCCGTCTCCGATGGTTACCGCGCCCGCGGTCACTGGAACGCCGTTCAATTCATCGCATTTGACTCAAACGCCGCGGCTTTAAGGTTAACCGGGGGCTAACGTTGGACCGCCTCGCCCCGAGGCGTATCTACGGCCCAATTCACGACTGCGCGGCGGACTGATCCCGATGAATAACGTCGTCCTCGACCAACTCAATCCAGCGCCGCTGTTCGATGTCGGCGCCGTGCTCAAAACCCTGTGGCGCCGCCGCGTCCTCGTGCTGGGCGTCGCCCTGCTGGTCGTCGCCGCCGCCGGCGTCTACACCGTGCTCACCAAGCCCAGCTACACCGCGGGCGCCGCGATCCTGGTCGATCCGCGCGATGCCAAGACCACCAACATCGACAGCGTCCTGCCCGGCATCGGCGCCGACAGCGCCGCCATCGCCAGCCAGGTCTCGGTGATCGAGTCCCGCGACCTCCTTGGCAAAGTCTATGCCAGCCTCGACCTTGCGAGCGACCCCGAATATGCGGGCGGCGGCGGCCTGCTGAGCAGTCTGCTCGGCCTCGGCAAAGCCCCCCTGGCGCCGAACGCCGAAGTCGCGTTCCAGAAATTTCTCGGCAGCGTCGGCGTCGAGCGCGAGGGCCTGACCTACGTCATCGACGTCACCGTCAAGTCGGGCGATCCTGTCAAGGCCGCCAAGATCGCCAACGCCATCGTCGATCAGTACATCGGCAGCACCGCGGCGCAGCAGAACGACGCCACCACCGACGTCACCGCCACCCTCAACGGCAAGATCGGGGCGCTGCAGGCCGATGTCAGCAAGGCCGAGCACGCCGTCGCCGATTTCAAGCAGCAGCACAACATCCTCGACGACACCACCGGCGGCACCCTGCAGTCGCAGACCGACCAGCTCACCACCCAGCTCATCGCCGCCAGGGACGCGCTCAACCAGGCGCAGACCAGGCTCGACCAGGCCACCGCCGTCGGCACCTCGCCGGCCGATTTCGCCCAGCTCTCCGACATCTCCTCCTCGCCCGCCACCGACCAGTTGCGCAACGACTACAACACCAAGGCCGCCGCCCTCGCCAGCGCTCAGGCGACCTTCGGGCCCAAGCACCCGACGGTCGTCACCGCCCGCGCCGAGCTCGCCAAGGTCCAGGGCCTGCTCGAGCGCGAAGCAAGCCGCATCGCGCGCCAGCTCAAGGCCGACCGCGACGCTGCACAGGCGAACGTCGCCAAGCTGCAGTCCGGCCTCGATGCCCTGCGCCGGCAGTCGAGCGACGCCAGCACCGCGCAGGTGCAGCTCGCCCAGTTGCAGCGCCAGGCCGACGCGGCGCGCGCCGTGCTCAGCGACTTCATGCAGCGCTCGCAGGAAACCTCGCAGATGCAAGGCCTGCAGAACTCGCAGGTGCATGTCATCTCCGCCGCCGCGGCGCCGCCCGATCCGACCTGGCCCAAGCCGATGCTGCTGCTGCCCGTCAGCGCCGTCCTCGGCCTGATGCTGGGCTGCGGCGCTGCCCTGCTGCTCGGCGATGCCCGGCCCGCTCCGGTGCCCGCGCCGCTTCCCGCCGGCCCGGAACGGCCGCGCCGCGAAGCGCCCCGGCCCGTCCCCACCCGCACGCCGGTGTCGCAGGCCCGCCGCTTCGCCAGCCTCGACAGTGCCAAGGGCGAAATCTTCGCCGGCCTCGACACCCCGCTCACCCGCAGCATCCAACAGACGCTGAAGCAGATTCTCGGCAGTCTGCCGCGCCACGGCCGGCCCTATGTGCTGGCCTTCGCGGCCATCCGCGACGCCGATCTCGCCGCTGCCGGGGGGGCACTCGTCGCCACCGGCCTCGAACGCATCGGCGCCAGGACCCTGCTCGCCATGGACGGCGCGTCGACCGGTTTCGGCGACGACCGGAACTTCATTCTCGTCGATGCCCGCCACGATCTCGCGCGCACCGCCGACCTCGAAATTCTGGTGCTCACTCCGGAGGAAGACCGGCTGCGTCCGGCCAACAGCCAGCGCCTCACCCTGGTGCTCGATCTGGGCGCCGCGAAGGATGGTCCGCGCCTCGTCGCCTCCAATGGGAACGCCGCCACGCTCGCGGCGGTCTGAGCCATGCCCTTCACCCGGCGAGCCGCCACCGCGCTGCTGCTCTCGGCCTTCGCCATCCCGGCCATCGCCAAGTCGGCGACTGCCGCGGTCAAGGTGCCGACCCGCGGCCTCGCCCTGCCGGACTGGCTGGCCGCCACACCGCGCGAACCCGCCTTGGCAGTGCTTGCCCAGCTCCGCTCGGCCGGCTTCGAGACCATCCGCCTGCCGATCGATCCCGCGCTCGCCACCGCCGACTTCGCCCCCCGGGTCGCGGAGGTGCTCGCGGCCGTCACAGCCGCCGGCTTCAACGCCATCCTCGATCTTCACCCCGGCGGCGATGTCGATCCGGATCGGGTCGACGCCGCATGGGCCATCCTCGCCGGTGTCGTCGCCTCGACCCCCACCGATCGCGTCTATGCCGAGCTGCTCAACGAACCCGGGCTCGACGCCGGGCCGTGGCGCGACCTTGCCCAGCGCCTCACGGCCACCATCCGCGCCAGCGCGCCCGATCACACCCTGATCTGGGGACCCGCCCAGGTGCAAGGCATCTGGGAACTCGCCGACCAGGCGCCGCCGCCCGATGCCAACCTCGTCGCGGCGGTCCACTACTACACGCCCATGGGCTTCACCCATCAGGCCGAGACCTGGGACGACAGCCCCCTCGCACGCCTCCACGATCTGCCCTGGCCCACCACGCGCAACGCGCCGCTGGTCACCGCCCTCGCCGCCAGCCTCGATCCGGCCGACCGCCGGTTTCTCGATGGCGAGTTCAAGGGCCTGTGGACCGCCGCGCATATCGACCGCGATTTTGCCGATCTGGCGCAATGGTCGTCGCACCAGCGCATTCCGGTCATGCTCGGCGAATTCGGCGTCCTCGATTTCGCCGTCGATAGCGTCAGCCGCGCCAACTGGGTCCGCGCCGTGCGCCGCGCCGCCGAGGCCAACGGGGCCGGCTGGGTCTATTGGGAGGCCGACCAGGGGTTTGGCTTCATGCCCGACCGCACCCGCGCCGGCAGCGTCGACCGCCCAATGCTCGAGGCGCTGCTCGCATGACCGCGGAAGTCCTCCTACACAGCACCGGCATCCGGCTGTCGCGGTCGGCGAAAGAGGCGCTGCTGCACGCCGCCATCGCCATCCTCGTCGTGGTGATGTCGGTTTCGGCCTTCGCCGTTTCCACCGTCTTCGGTGTCGCCGCCACCTTCGCCATGACCGGGCTGGCCGCGATCGTGTTTCCGGCTGGAGTCCCGTTTCTCATCGCCGCCTCGTTCGTATGCCAGAACATGGTGGTGGCCTGGTATACGCCGCTCATCCCAGACAACACGGCGTTCGATGCCATGCGCGGCGCCAATTTCGTCATCCTCGTCACTGCCTTCGCCGCATTCCTTGCCGCCTCGTTCCAACCCCGCGTCCTCGCCATCGGCCCGATCCGCCCATGGCTGATCGGCGGCATCGCGCTGTGCGGCGTCGTCACCTTCTATCTCGGTCTGGGCGCCATCCATGGCGAGCCCAAGGACGCCATCGTCTATTTCCGCAACGTCATCACCCCCATCGCCTGCTTTTACATCGCCATCGTTTCGTCCAGCCTCTATCGCGTCGACCTGCGCCGGCTCATCCCCTGGCTCGCCGGCTTCGCCATCGTCTATGGCTATTGCGAGCTCACCTTCTCGATGGATTTCCTCAGCCTGTTTCACGGCGACCAGTACATCGAGCGCGACATCTGGCGGCAGATACAGACCGGGGTGTGGGAACGCGCGCTGCAGGAGACGGGGTTCGTGCTGCGCAATCTGCAGGACGTGATGATGACCGACGTCTTCAACCTGCCGCTGCTTTCGGGCATTTTCCCGAAAGTCTTCCGCATCGGCGGGCCGACCTTCCACTCGATCAGCTTCGCCTACGCCCTCAGCATCGTCTCGGTCTGGCTGCTGTTCAACAGGCGCTGGGTGCTGCCGCTCGCCGCCTTGCCCCTGCTGCTGGTCATCGGCTCGAAGGGCGCCATGATCATGCTGCTGCTCGCGCTCTTCGTGCGCATCGTGTCGCCGCTGCTGGGCGTGCGCCTGACGCTCATTGTCACCACCATCGCCTCGGCGGTATGGATCGCCGGCTCCATCGTCTTCGGCATGAAGAGCGGCGACTACCACGTGCTGGGCCTGTTCGCCGGCGTGCGCGATTTCCTGCACAATCCATTCGGCATCGGCCTGGGCTTTGGCGGCAACCTCTCCAGCACCAGCGTCAACATCAACTGGGAGCAGTCGCAGGCCGATGGCGCCGCCGGCACGCCGATGGAAAGCGCCATCGGCGTCATGATCTACCAGATGGGCATCGGCTCCATCGCCTATCTTGGCTTCCTGTTCGCCGTCGCCCGCACCTCGTGGCGCGCTTACCGGCGCACCGGCGATTTCTCGCTGCTCTTTCTCTATGTCGCGGTCGTCGTCATTTCCGCCAACGCCGTGCTGCAGGAGGAAGCGTTCTTTTCCCCGCTGGCGCTCGGCTTCTGCCTGCTGCTCGGCGGCGTCAGCCTCGGCAGCTACTGGAACCCCGCCAACCGCCTGCGCGACGATCGTCCGCAGTAAATATTTATTGCCGCGGCCCCTGCTTTTTGCCAATGCATGGGCCGTCACACTGCCCCTCCGGCTCACTCATGGTCACGCTCAAGGAAATCGCCAAAGCTGTCGGCGTCTCGACCGCTACGGTCAGCCGCGTGCTGAACTTCGACCAGACTCTTTCGGTCACCGCGCTGAAGCGCCAGGCGATCATCGAGGCGGCCGAGGCGATGAACTACGCCACCCCGCGCGCCCGCAACCGCGCCAACACCCAGGGGCTCAACAAGGTGGCGCTGGTGCATTTCCTGCGGCCCGAGCAGGAGTTGATCGATCCCTATTACGTTGGCCTGCGGCTGGGCATCGAGAGCCGCTGCCAGGCGCTGAAGATCGAAACCGTCAAGGTCTACCACACCGACCTGATGCCCGAGCCGACGCTGCTGCAGAACGCCTCGGGCGTCATCGCCATCGGCCACCATTGCGATGCCGACATCGCCTGGCTGAAGACCCATAGCCGCCATGTCGTGTTTGCCGACTTCGCCCCGCCCACCGACGAGTTCGACAGCGTCAACAGCGATCTCGCGCTCTCGATGCGCAAGCTCCTCAATGCGCTGCAGGCCATGGGCTACAGGCGCATCGGCTTTGCCGGCTGGACCGAGGAGGGCAATTCCGACCCGTTCGCCGAAGTGCGCTGCCGCAGCTACATCGAATGGAGCACGGCCAACACCGGGTTCGATCCCAAAATCTGCGCCACCGGCCGCGCCCCCGAGCGCAACACCGAGCAGACCGGCTACGAGCTCGCCGTCCGGCTGATGCGCCAGAAGCAGCCGCCCGACGCCATCGTCACCTGCAACGACAACATCGCCGTCGGCGCCTATCGCGCCATCCACGACCTGGGCCTCACGATCCCCGACGATGTCGCCATCGCCAGCTTCAACGACATCTCGGTGGCGCAATTCCTCAACCCGCCGCTCTCGACCATCCGCCTCCCCTCCGAGGAGATCGGCGAGACCGCGGTAGAGCTGCTGCTCGAGCGCATGGCCGGACGCGAAATCGCCAAGCGCATCAGCCTGGCCAGCCAGATCATCTGGCGCGGCAGCACGCGCGCTCCGGCCGCTCCGGTAAAATCGCCGGAATAAATATTTACTGAAATATTGCGCCCCGGAAATTGCGCGGCTAACCTTCCTCGATGAGGCAGGGAGGAACCGCGCCTCGCACTCTGGGAGGAGTATCTATGAACCACCTGTCAAAGGGCTGGCGGCTCGCATTCGGTGCGGCCGTTGCCGGTCTTACGATGATCTCGGCTACGGCCGTCATGGCGGCGACGACCGTCAACGTCTGGTGCTGGGACACCAATTTCAACGGCGCCGCGATGCGCGCGGCTGCCGAAGACTACAACAAGACCCATCCCGACGTGACCATCGCCATCAATGACTCGATGGCCCAGCAGGATATCCGCGACAAGCTGCAGACGCAGCTTCTCGCCAACAACACCGACGGCCTGCCCGACATCGTGCTGATCGAAGACGACGTGGCGCAGAAATATCTGCAGTCGTTCCCGGGCGCCTTCGTGCCGCTCGGCGACAGCATCGATATGTCCCAGTTCGCGCAGTACAAGGTTGCCCCCGCCACCCTCGACGGCAAGTCGTACTCGCTGCCCTTCGACTCCGGCGTCACCGGCTTCTTCTATCGCACCGACTACCTCGCGGCCGCCGGCTACAACGACGCCGACTTGCAGGGTATCGACTGGGACAAGATGATCCAGATCGGCAAGGACGTGAAGGCCAAGACCGGCCACAACCTGCTGTCGTGGGATTCGACCGGTGACGGCATCATCCGCATCATGATGCAGTCGGCCGGCAAGTGGTATTTCAACGACGACGGCTCGCTCAACATTCTCGACAACGCGCCGCTCAAGGCCGCGCTCGAGACCTACGGCAAGCTGATGCAGGCCGATATCGTCAAGACCGTGTCCGGCTGGACCGACTACACCGGCGCCTTCACCTCGGGCGACACCACCGGCACCATCGACGGCGTCTGGATGACCGGCACCGTCAAGTCGCAGCCCGACCAGGCCGGCAAGTGGGGCGTCGCCCCCATTCCCAAGCTCGCCGGCGTCGACGGCGCCACCAACTATTCGAGCGAAGGCGGCTCGAGCTGGTACGTGCTGAGCTCGGCCCCCGCCAAGGATGCCGCGATCGACTTCCTCAAGACCATCTGGGCCGGCGACAAGGACTTCTACCAGAAGATCCTCGTCGGCCAGGGCGCCTTCAGCGCCTGGATGCCGGCGGTCGACGGCGACGCCTACAAATCGTCCGACCCGTTCTTCGGCAACCAGCCGGTGTGGAAGAACTTCTCCGACTGGCAGGCCAAGATCCCGGGCATCGAATACGGCATCTACACCGCCGAAGTCGATCAGGCGGTGCTGGCCCAGCTCCCCGCCATCGCCAAGGGCGGCAGCGTCGATGATGCCTTGAAGGCCATCAACGACCAGGCCCAGACCCAGATCCAGTAAGCCTTCCGAAGGCGCGCCGCCCTCACCGGCGCCGCGCCTTCGGCCTCCCGCGATCGCGCCATCCGGCGGACGGCGCGATCGTCGCAGGCCCGTTTTGGACAAACGGCGAAGCGCTCCAGGCAACGGGGAACCCCGGCTATGGCAAACACCCGCATCGACGAAGCCGCCCCGCCGCGCGCCTGGCGCTTTGGCGCGCCGTCCCATCTCGGCCGCGGCGAGCAGCTCAGCGGCTGGCTGTTCATCGCCCCCGCGCTGATCCTGCTCGGCATCTTCATGATCTACCCCATCATCTGGTCGCTGTGGATGAGCGTCCAGGTCGGCAAGGGCATGAACTTCAGCTTCGGCGGCTGGACCAACATCATCCGCCTCACCAAGGACCCGGTGTTCATCCGGGCGCTCACCAACACCTGCATCTTCTTTGTCGTGCAGGTGCCCATCATGATCTTTCTCGCGCTGGTCTTCGCCAACGCGCTCAACGACAACACGCTGCGCTTCCGCGGCCTCTTCCGCACCGCGATCTTTCTGCCCTGCGTCACCTCGCTGATCGCCTACTCGACGCTGTTCAAGTCGATGTTCGCGACCGATGGCGTCGTCAACAAGGGCCTCGCCGCGCTCCACATCATCTCCGACCCCATCCCTTGGCTGCAGGATCCGTTCTGGGCCAAGGTGCTGATCATCATCGCCATCACCTGGCGCTGGACCGGCTACAACATGGTGTTCTACCTCGCCGCGCTGCAAAACATCGACCGCTCGATCTACGAGGCCGCGCGCATCGACGGCGTACCCGCCTGGGCCCGCTTCACCCACATCACCATCCCCATGCTGAAGCCGGTGATCCTGTTCACCACCGTGATCTCGACCATCGGCACGCTGCAGCTCTTCGACGAGGTGTACAACCTCACTGCCGGCACCGGCGGCCCCTCGGACTCGACCCTCACCCTCTCGCTCTACATCTACAACCTCACCTTCAAGTTCATGCCCAGCTTCGGCTATTCGGCCACCGTGTCCTGGGTCATCGTGGTGATCGTCGCGATCCTGAGCGCGCTGCAGTTCTTCATCGCCCGCGACCGCAGGCCATCCGCATGAACCCCTTCGCCCTCCTCCGCCGCGGCATCGTCTACCTGCTGCTGAGCCTCGCCGCGTTCCTCTCGGTCTTCCCGTTCTACTGGATGATCGTGGGCGCCACCAACAAGTCGGCAGACGTCGTCACCGGTAAGCCCACCCCCGGCGACAACCTGTTCGTCAACATCGCCTCGCTGTTTTCGACCATCGACGTGCCGCGCGTCTTCTTCAACTCGACGCTCATCGCCGTCCTCGGCACCGTGCTGACCCTCGCCGTCTCCTCGCTCGCCGGCTACGGCTTCGAGATGTTCCGCTCGCGCTTTCGCGAGTACATCTTCGCCTTCATGCTGCTGCTGCTGTCGATCCCGTTCTCGGCGCTGATGGTGCCGCTGTTCGTGATGATCGCCTCGGCCCACATCACCAACACCTTCCTCGCGGTGATCCTGCCCTCGATCTCGTCGATCTTCATCATCTTCTACTTCCGCCAGGCGACCAAGGCCTTCCCCTCCGAGCTGCGCGACGCCGCCCGCGTCGACGGCCTCAAGGAATGGCAGATCTTCCTCTACATCTACATGCCGGTGATGCGCTCGACCTACGCCGCCGCCACCATCATCGTCTTCCTCGCCAACTGGAACAACTACCTCTGGCCGCTGATCGTCCTCAGCACGCCCGAAAACAAGACGGTGACCCTCATCGTCTCCGCCCTCACGTCGTCCTACACCCCCGACTACGGCATGATCCTGTTCGGCACCGTGCTCGCCACGCTCCCCACCCTCGTCATCTTCTTCGTCCTCCAGCGCCAGTTCGTCGAAGGACTGACCGGCTCGGTAAAATAAGGTTCTACGACTATGCGTTCGGTGACGTCTTTCAACGATGGCTGGCTGTTCGAGGGCAAGGAGCCGGTGACCCTGCCGCACAACGCCGTCGACCTGCCCTTCAGCTATTTCGACGAGGCCGCCTACTGGCGCCCATTCACCTACGAGAAAACCTTCGCCGCCGATCCCGCCTGGGCCGGCAGGGAAGTCACCATCGTCTTCGACGGCGCCATGGCCAACAGCGTCGTCGCGCTCAATGGCGAACAGCTCACCGCCCACAGGGACGGCTACACCCCGTTCGAGGCCCGCCTCACCGGCAGGCTGAAGCCCGGCTTCAACAAGCTCACCGTCACCGTCGACGGCAGCGAGAACCCCGCCATCCCGCCCTTCGGCGGCCGCATCGACTACCTCACCTATGCCGGCATCTACCGCGACGTCTGGGTCAAGGTCACCGCCCCCGTCTCGATCGGCAGCGTCAAGATCGAAACCCCCGACGCGCTGGCGCCGAAAAAGTCCGTCCGCATCCGCGCCGATCTCGTCAACCCGACCGGCGCCTCCATCACCGGCAACATCACCGCCACCCTGCGCGATGCCACGGGCACCGCCATCGCCACCGCCTCGGCCCCCGCCGCCGCCCGCGTCGACCTCGCCCTCGACAATCTCGACGACATCGCGCTGTGGGACCTCGACACGCCCAATCTCTACACCGTCGAGCTCGCCATCGACGACGACAGCGTCACCCACACCATCGGCTTTCGCACCGCCGAGTTCACCCCGCAGGGCTTCCGCCTGAACGGCCGGCCGCTCAAGATCCGCGGCCTCAACCGCCACCAGTCCTTCCCCTATTCCGGCTACGGCCTCGGCCGCTCGGCGCAGGAGCGCGACGCCGAAATCCTCAAGCGCCAGCTCCACGTCAACCTGGTGCGCACCTCGCACTATCCGCAATCGACCTGGTTCCTCGATGCCTGCGACCGGCTGGGCCTGCTCTGCTTCGAGGAGATCCCCGGCTGGCAGCACATCGGCGACGCTGCGTGGCAGGACGGCGCTGTCGACAACGTCCGCGCCATGATCACCCGCGACTGGAACCACCCCTCGATTATCCTGTGGGGTGTGCGCATCAACGAATCGCAGGACGACCACGATTTCTACGTCGAGACCAATCGCGTTGCGCACGAACTCGATTCCACCCGCCAGACCGGCGGCGTGCGCTACATCACCGACAGCGAGTTCCTCGAAGACGTCTTCACCCAGAACGACTTCATCCTCGGCAACGAGGAGCTGGGCGGCAACCGCCCGCGCACGGCGCTCCGCCCCATCGCCGAAACCACCGGCCTCGACCGCCCGGTGCCCTACATGATCACCGAGTTCGGCGGCCACATGTACCCCACCAAGAGCTTCGACCAGGAGCAGCGCCAGGCCGAGCACGTTACCCGCCACCTCGAAGTGCTCAACGCCGCCTATGGCGACCCGGGAATTTCCGGCGCCATCGGCTGGTGCGCCTTCGACTACAACACCCACAAGGATTTCGGCGCCGGCGACCGCATCTGCCACCACGGTGTCATGGACATGTTCCGCGAGCCCAAATTCGCCGCCTATGTCTATGCCAGCCAGTGCGAGCCCGCCGAGGAAATCATCCTCGAGCCGGTCACCTTCTGGGCCCGCGGCGAGCGCAACATCGGCGGCGTGCTGCCGCTGATCGTGCTCACCAATTGCGACGAGATCGAGCTGCGCTACGGCGACAGCGCCCCCAAGCGCATCGGTCCCGACCGCGAGCACTATCCGCATCTTCCCCACGCCCCGGTCGTCCTCGACCGCCGGCACTTCACCGACGCCGAGCTGGGCCTGTGGGGCATGCAGTGGGAACATGCCACCATCACCGGCCTCATCGGCGGCAAGCCGGTGAAAGAGGTCCGCTTCGCCGCCGATCCGGTGGCGACGACCCTGCAGGTCGTCGCCGACCGCGACACCGTCTCGGCGAAGGAAAAGGATACCGTCCGCATCATGATCCGCGCCCTCGACCAGACCGGGCACAAGCTGCCCTTCCTGTTCGAGCCGGTCGAGATCGAGGTCACCGGCGCGGCGCGCCGCCTCGGCCCGGCGCTGGTGCCGCTGCGCGGCGGCGCCACCGGCTTCTGGCTCGAATCCACCGGCCATCCCGGCGAGATCACGGTCAACGTGTCGAGCCCGCGCTTTGCCACCACCACCATCACGCTGAACGCCACCTGAGGACCTGACCCATGAGCGGATTGAAGCTGCGCGGCGTTCGCAAGTCTTTCGGTGTCGTCGAAGTCCTCAAGGGTATCGACCTCGACATCGAAGACAAGCAGTTCGTGGTCTTCGTCGGCCCCTCGGGTTGCGGCAAGTCCACGCTGCTGCGCCTCATCGCCGGCCTCGAAACCATCACCGCCGGCGAGCTCGACATCGGCGACCAGCGCGTCAACGACGTCGATCCATCGAAGCGCGGCATTGCGATGGTGTTCCAGTCCTATGCGCTCTATCCGCATATGAGCGTGCGCGAAAACATGGGCTTTGCGCTCCGCTTCGCCGGCGTCCCCAGGCCCGAAATCGACCGTCAGGTGGCCGAGGCCGCCCGCATCCTCGAGCTCGAGCCGCTGATGAACCGCCGACCGCGAGAACTCTCGGGCGGCCAGCGCCAGCGCGTCGCCATCGGCCGCGCCATCGTCCGTCAGCCAAAGGTCTTCCTCTTCGACGAACCGCTCAGCAATCTCGATGCCGAGCTGCGCGTCCACATGCGCATCGAGATCGCCCGCCTGCATCAGGAACTGCAGACCACCATCATCTACGTCACGCACGATCAGGTCGAGGCGATGACCCTCGCCGACAAGATCGTGGTGCTGCGCGACGGCTCCATCGCGCAGACCGGCTCGCCCCTCCAACTCTACGACGATCCGGACAATCTCTTCGTCGCCGGCTTCATCGGCTCGCCCAAGATGAACTTCCTCAGCGGTGTCGTCGAAGGCAACGCCGTCCGCCTGCCCGACCACGGCAACCAGGTCATTCCGGTCACCGCCAAAGTGGCGGCCGGCACTCCGGTGACCGTTGGCATCCGCCCCGAACACTTCAAGGCCGGCGGCGGCGCGCGGCTCGACCTCACGGTCGAAATGGTCGAGCATCTGGGCGCCGAAGCCTATGCCTATGCCCGCTTCGGCAAGGGCGAACTGCTCACCGTCTCCACCCAGAACGACCGGGAGATCAAGGCCGGCGACCTGCTGTCGGCCCAGTTCGAGCCGGCCCGGGCCCTGCTCTTCGACGCGGCGGGGCAGCGCCTGCGCTGACGCCGGAGCGCTTCCGGGCAGAGGGGGGCAACTGGTTTCCGGTTCGCAAAAACGCGACAAAACCGGGACTGGATCGCTCTCCCGTTTCATTTGATCCGGTTTTTTGCGCTGTAACGGAACCCTTACCCCGCCAGTCTAGTTTGGGCTCACGCTGCATTTTATCGGCAGCGCGGGGATTTTATGAGCCAGACCAAGCCGATCGTGCCCATTGTCGAAAATGATCGGTATCGCCTGCTCGTCGACGCCATTGCCGACTACGCCATCTATATGCTCGATCCGCGGGGCAATGTCGTGAGCTGGAACCCCGGGGCCCAGCGCTTCAAGGGCTATACCGCCGACGAAATCATCGGCCGGCACTTCTCCAATTTCTACACGCCGGAAGATCGGGCTGACGGCCTGCCCGTCCGTGCGCTGCGGCTCGCCGCCGAGGAGGGCCGCTTCGAGAACGAGGGCTGGCGCGTCCGCAAGGACGGCAGCCGCTTCTGGGCCCATGTCATCATCGACCCCATCCGTTCCGAAGATGGCGGCATCATCGGCTTCGCCAAGGTCACCCGCGACCTGACCGAGCGTCGCGAAGCGGCACTGGCGCTGACGCAGGCCAAGGAAGAGCTGGTGCAGAGCCAGAAGATGGAGGCCATCGGCCGGCTGACCGGCGGCGTCGCCCACGATTTCAACAATCTGCTGATGGCGGTCACCGGCAGCCTCGAACTGCTGCGCAAGCGCGTCCCCAACGAACCGCAGATCCATAGCCTCATCGACAACGCCATGCAGGGCGCCCAGCGCGGCGCCTCGCTGACCCAGCGCATGCTGGCCTTTGCCCGCCGGCAGGAATTGCGGCCCGATCTCGTCGATGTCGGCACGCTGGTCGAAGGCATGCACGACCTGCTGAGCCGCTCGCTCGGACCCACCATCCAGTTGCGGTTCGATTTCGCCCCCGGCCTGCCTCCGGTGCTCATCGATTCCAACCAGCTCGAGCTTGCCCTGCTCAACGTGGCCGTCAACGCCAGGGACGCCATGCCCCATGGCGGCACGATATCGCTGGGCGCGACGCTCGAAGAGCTTGGCGCGCATGCCGGCGTTCCGGCCGGCACCTACGTCTCGATTGCGCTCGGCGACACCGGCACCGGCATGGACACCGACACGCTGGCCCACGCCACCGAACCGTTCTTCACCACCAAGGGCATCGGCAAGGGCACCGGCCTCGGCCTCGCCATGGTGCGCGGCCTCATCGAGCAGTCGGGCGGCAGCGTCGTCATCGACAGCACGCTGGGCAAGGGAACGGTGGTCAGCCTGCGTCTCCCCGCTCAGGCGCCCGCGGCGGACACCGGCGAGCCGCGCGCCGTCGCCGAACCGCCGGCCAACGACAATGCCGGCGCCGCCAATTTGCGCATCCTCGTCGTCGACGACGATTTCCTCGTCGCCATGAACACCTCGGCCATGCTGGAAGATCTTGGCCATCGCGTCGTCGAGGTCCATTCGGGCGCCCTCGCGCTCGATGCCCTCGACCGCGACGGCCCCTTCGATCTGATGATCACCGACCAGGCCATGCCGCAGATGACCGGCACGGCGCTGATCGTCGCGGCTCGGCAACGGGCGCCGGACCTGCCGGTGGTTCTCGCCACCGGCTATGCCGAGCTGCCCCCGGGCGCCGACCAGTCCATTCCGCGACTGGCGAAGCCTTTCTTCCAGAACGACCTCGAGCGCGTTGTGACGCAGGCGACTCGCGGTTGATTTTGTCGAGGCGTGCCGCCACCATGGCGGCATGACCGACATGCTTTCCGAAATCGATGCCCGCCGCGACGACCTCGTCACCCTGACGCAGGATCTGATCCGCATCCCGACCGTCAACCCGCCGGGCGACCGCTATCTCGAAATCTGCGAATACCTGCGCGCCCGGCTCGACGACCGCGGCTTCGCCACCGAACTGATCCGCGCCGAAGGCGCTGCCGGCGACAGCGATGCCCATCCGCGCTGGAACCTCGTCGCCCGCCGCGAAGGCGGCGCCCCCGGCGACACCGTGCATTTCAACTCGCACCACGACGTGGTCGAGGTCGGCACCGGCTGGACCACCGATCCCTTCGGCGGCGAGGTCAAGGACGGCAAGGTCTATGGCCGCGGCTCCTGCGACATGAAGGGCGGCCTCGCCGCCTCGATCATTGCGGCCGAGGTCTTCGCCGACCTCAACCCCGGCTTTGCCGGCGCCATCGAGATCTCCGCCACCGCCGACGAGGAAACCGGCGGCTTCGGCGGCGTCGCCTACCTCGCCGAGCGCGGCTACTTCTCGCCCGAGCGCGTGCAGCACGTCATCATCCCCGAACCGCTCAATAAGAACCGCATCTGCCTCGGCCATCGCGGCGTCTGGTGGGCCGAGATCGAAACGCACGGCCGCATCGCCCATGGCTCGATGCCCTTCCTCGGCGACAGCGCCATCCGCCACATGGCGGCGCTGCTCGGCGAAATCGAATCGTCGCTCTACCCGGCGCTGGCGAGCCGCACCACCGCCATGCCGGTCGTGCCGCCGCTCGCCCGCCAGTCGACCCTCAACATCAATTCGATCCATGGCGGGCAGGAAGAGCCCGAGGCGGGCTACACCGGCTTTCCCGCTCCCGTCGTCGCCCACTCGGCCCGCATCGTCATCGACCGTCGCTATCTGATCGAGGAAAAGCCCGCCGCCGTCCGCCAGGAAGTCGTCGACCTGCTCGAAAAGCTGAAGGCCACCCGCCCCGGCTTCACTTACGAGCTGCGCGACCTGTGGACCATTCCGCCCACCATGACCGAGCGCGACGCGCCGGTGGTGCGCGCCGTCGACCGCGCCATCTCGTCCGTCCTCGGCCTCGCGCCCGACTACGTCGTCTCCCCCGGCACCTACGACCAGAAGCACATCGACCGCATCGGCCGGCTGCACAATTGCATCGCCTACGGCCCCGGCATCCTCGATCTGGCGCACCAGCCCGACGAGTATGTCGGCATCGACGACATGGTCGATTCTGCCAAGGTGATGGCCCTCGCCCTGAACGATCTCCTACACCATCATTGATTCAGGGGTTTTGTTGTCCCACAAAGCCATTTGTGATCGTCGAAAACCATCTTAGGATCATCGCAAGGCCGACAGCCAATCCGGCCGAAACGGGAAGGGACCTTATGCGCAAATCACTGATCCTGCTGGCGATTGCCGGCGCACTCATGTCGACGACGGCCTACGCCGCGCCGCGCACCGACATCACCATCGGCATCCAGCTCGAACCCACCAATCTCGATCCGACCACCGGCGGCGCCGCGGCGGCCATCCGCACCGTCACCGACCTTAACATCTTCAACGGCCTCACGAAAATCGACAAGGACGGCGCCACCCAGCCCGACCTCGCGACCAGCTGGGACATCTCCCCCGACGGCCTGACCTACACCTTCCACCTCAAGCCCGACGTCAAGTTCTCGGACGGCACCCCGTTCTCCGCCGATGACGTCAAATGGACCCTCGACCGCGACCGCGCGCCCGACTCCAAGAGCGCCCAGAAGCAGCTCTTCGCCAACATAGCGTCCGTCGACGTCGTCGATCCCGCCACCGTCAAGGTGACGCTGACCCAGCCGCAGGGCGATTTCCTCTACGACATGGGCTGGGGCGACGCGGTGATCGTCTCGCCAAAGACCGCCGAGACCAACGTCACCAACCCCGTCGGCACCGGCCCGTACGAAGTCAGCGAATGGGTCAAGGCCGACCACATCACCCTGGTCCCCAATCCCAACTACACCGGCACCAAGCCGGCGCTCGACAAGGTGACCTTCAAGTTCATCGCCGACCCGACCGCCGCGAGCAGCGCCGTGCAGGCCGGCGACGTCGACGTGTTCTCGGCCTTCCCGGCCCCCGAACTGCTCGACCAGTTCAAGTCCGACCCGCGTTTCCAGGTCATCGTCGGCAGCACGCAGGGCGAAACCATCCTCGCCATGAACAACGCCCACCCGCCGCTCGACAGCGTCAAGGTGCGCGAGGCCATCGCCCACGCCCTCAACCGCAAGGAAATCATCGACGGTGCCCAGTTCGGATACGGCACGCCCATCGGCAGCTTCTTTCCGCCAGGCGATCCGGCCTATATCGACCTGACCTCGATCTCCAACTTCGATCCGGATAAGTCGAAGCAGCTTTTGGCCGATGCCGGCGTCAAGGACCTCACGCTGACCTTCAAGGTGCCGCCGGCCGCCTATGCCCGCGCCGCCGCGCCGATCATCCAGCAGGAGCTGGCCAATGTCGGCATCAAGGTGAACGTGGTCAACGTCGAATGGGCCGACTGGATCGCCAACGTCTTCCAGGGCGCCTACGACTACGATCTGACCATGATCAGCCACGTCGAGGCCAACGACTTCGCCGCCTTCGGCAAGCCGGGCTACTACATCAACTACAAGGCCGATGCGCTCAATGCGCTCGTGACCGAGCTCGGCAAGACCACCGATCCGGCCAAGCAGATCTCGATCAAGCAGGACATCCAGAAGCAGTTGGCGAACGATTTCGCCGCCGCCTATCTGTTCGAGCTGCCCAACATCACCGTCGCCGCCAAGGACGTGCAGGGCCTGTGGGAAAACGCCCCCCAGCCCACCCTCGACGCCTCGGCCCTCTCCTGGGCGCAGTGATTGATCGGATGACCGCAGTCGGTAATCCTCCCCCGCGAAGCGGGGGAGGATTGCCTGACTGCCTCGCCGGTAATTTTTAGCTCATGTCGACCTACCTCGCCGGCCGCCTCGGCTCGTTGATCCTCAGCCTGCTCGTCGCCAGCGTCATCATCTTCTTCATCATGGAGGTGCTGCCCGGCGATCCGGCGCAGTTCATCCTCGGCATGAACGCGCAGCCCGATACGCTGGCAGCGCTGCGTGCCCAGCTCGGCCTCGATGCGCCGGCGATCGTGCGCTATTTCGGCTGGATCGTCGGCATGCTGCACGGCGATTTCGGCATCAGCTACACCTACCGCGTCCCGGTGTCCGAGCTGATCCTGCAGCGCATCGGCGTCTCCCTGCCCCTCGCGCTGATCTCGCTGGCGCTGACCATCGTCATTGCCTTCCCCGCCGGCATCCTCGCCGCGTCGAAACGCAATTCCAGAACCGATTTCGCCGTGATGGGCGCCACCCAGTTCGGCGTCGCCGTACCGAACTTCTGGTTCGCCATCATCCTCGTCTACGTCTTCGCCGTGGTGCTCCACTGGTTCTCCGCCGGCGGCTTCGCCGGCTGGGACAAGGGCCTCTGGCAGGGCCTCCGCAGCCTCACTTTGCCGGCCATTGCGCTTGCCCTGCCGCAGGCGTCGATTCTTGCGCGCGTCATGCGCGCGGCGCTGCTCGACACCCTCGATGAGGACTATATCCGCACCGCCCGCGCCCATGGCCTCAGTCGCTCGGCGACCCTCTGGCGGCACGCCGTGCGCAACGCGCTGATCCCGGTGCTGACCATCGTCGGCCTGCAGTTCGCCTTCCTCCTTGCCGGCGGCATCATCATCGAAAACGTCTTCTTCCTGCCCGGCCTCGGCCGCCTCGTGTTCCAGGGCATCACCCAGCGCGACCTCATCGTCGTCAAATCCGTGGTCATGCTGCTGGTCTTCGCCGTCATCCTCGTCAATTTCCTCGTCGACCTCAGCTATCTTGCCGTCGACCCCAGGCTCAGGAGACGCGCATGACCGCGGCCGGCACCGCCACCGTGCAGACGCCGCGCGGCACGCTGCTGCGCACGGCGCTCCGTTCCCCGAGCTTCATCGCCGGCGCGATCATCACCGTGATCTTCGTGCTGCTGGCGCTGACCTCGTTTGTCTGGACGCCATACGACTATGCGGTGCAGGACATCCCCGACAAGCTCAAGGGCATGAGCGCGCTCCACTGGTTCGGCACCGATCAGTATGGCCGCGACGTCTTCTCGCAGATCCTGGTCGGCGCCCGCACCTCCATCGCCGTGGCGCTCATCGCCGTCGGCGTCGGCGTCGCCATCGGCGTGCCGCTCGGCCTCTGGGCCGCCGCCCGCGCCGGCAGCCTGCTCGACGAGTTGATCATGCGCGCCAACGATCTCGTCTTCGCCTTCCCGGCGCTGCTGATCGCCGTGCTGATCACCGCGGTCTTCGGCCCCAGCGCCACCAACGCCATCATCGCCATCGGCATCTTCAACATCCCGGTGTTCGCGCGCCTCACCCGCGCGGCGGCGCTGAGCCTGTGGACCCGGGACTTCATCCTCGCCGCCCGCGTCGCCGGCAAGGGTGCGGCCCGCATCTCGGTCGAACACATCCTGCCCAATATCCTCAACACGCTGGTGGTGCAGGTCACCATCCAGTTCTCGCTCGGCATCCTCGCCGAAGCCGCCCTCGCTTATGTCGGTCTTGGCGCCCAGCCGCCCACCCCGAGCTGGGGCAAGATGCTCGCGGACAGCCAGACGCTGATCAGCCTCGCGCCGCACCTCGCGATCATCCCCGGCCTCTCCATCGTCCTCACCGTGCTCGGCCTCAACCTCATGGGCGACGGCCTGCGCGACGTCTTCGACCCGCGCATCCAGAGGGCGCGGCAATGACGCTGCTCGACATCAAGGGCTTGCGCCTCGCCATCGGCCCGGTACCGATCCTTCACGGCATCGACCTCAGCGTCAATGCTGGACAGGTCCTCGGCATCATCGGCGAATCCGGCTCCGGCAAGTCGATGACCGCGCTCTCGATCATGAGTCTCCTGCCCTCCGGCGCCAAGGCCTCGGGCTCGATCAAGCTTGCCGGCACCGAGCTGGTCGGCGCCTCCGAGCGCGCCATGTGCGATATCCGCGGCCGCGACGTGGGAATGGTGTTCCAGGAGCCGATGACGGCGCTCGATCCGCTGAAAACCATCGGCGACCAGGTGGCGGAGACGATCTGGACGCACGGCGCCGCCTCGCGTCGCGAGGCCCTCGCCGAGGCCGACCGCGTGCTCGAGCGCGTCGGCCTGCCCGCCGACCGCTTCCCGCGCGACCGCTTCCCGCATGAGCTGTCGGGCGGCCAGCGCCAGCGCGTAGTCATCGCCTCGGCCATCGCGCTGAAACCGAAACTGCTGATCGCGGACGAGCCCACCACGGCGCTCGACGTCACCACCCAGGCCCGCATCCTCGATCTGCTGAAGCGCCTCGTCGACGAAGACGGCATGGGCCTGATCTTCATCACCCACGATCTCGCGGTCGTCGCCGGTCTCGCCGACAAGGTCGCGGTGATGCGCCATGGCGAAGTGGTCGAAGCCGGCCCCACCGGCGACATCTTCCGCGCCCTGGCCCATCCCTACACGCGCGAACTCTTCGCCGCCTCCTCGCACGTGCCGCGCCGCGATCCGTCGCTGCCCGGCGGCGAGCCGGTGCTCACCGTCGACAACCTCGTTCGCGACTACCGCATCGCGCCAAAGCGCCTGTTCGGCGCGCCCGGCGCCTTCCGCGCCGTCGACGGCGTCAGCTTCCGCATCGAGCGCGGCGAAAATGTCGGCCTCGTCGGCGAAAGCGGCAGCGGCAAATCCACTCTCGCCCGCGCCGTCATGGCGCTCGAAACCGTGCAGGGCGGCACGATCGCCATCGATGGCGTACCGCTCGACGGCCGCAGCCTCGCCACCCGTCGCAAGCTGCAGGTGGTATTCCAGGACCCGTACGGCTCGTTCGATCCGCGCCAGCGCGTCGACACCCTCGTCACCGAGCCGTTCCATCTGCTCGGCAACCACGCGCCGCAGGGCGAAGACCGCCGGCGCCGCATCGCCACCGCCCTCGAAACCGTCGGCCTGCAGCCCTCCGATGCCGGCAAATACATCCACGAGTTCTCGGGCGGCCAGCGCCAGCGCATCGCCATCGCCCGCGCGCTCATCATCGAGCCATCGCTGATCATCCTCGACGAGGCCGTGTCGGCGCTCGACGTCTCGATCCGCGCCCAGATCCTCGATTTGATCGCCGATCTCTCCGACCGGCTGAGCCTGTCGTTTCTCTTCATCTCGCACGACCTCTCGGTGGTCCGTTCGATCACCGACCGCGTGCTGGTGATGAAGTCCGGCAAGATCGTCGAAACCGGCCCGACCGAAACGGTGTTCCGCTCGCCCCAGCACCCCTACACACAGGAACTGCTGGCCGCGACGCCGAGCCTCGAAAAGGCACTGGCAGCGCGGGGCTAGACCGCCTGCCCGGCCCACACCACGCGATAGAGTTCGAGATCGTCAGGCATCTCGGCCGGCAGCGCATAGCGCCAGCGCGGGTCGCCATCGGCGATGAGGTCGGCGCGCCCGCCCGGCAGCCGGCTCAGCCGCCGCACCACCAGTTCATCGCCCACCCCGACGAGATAGAGCCCCGTCCGTGGCGTCGCCGGCCGCGTATCGACGATCACGAACGCCCCCTTGCGCACCACCGGCTGCATCGCATCGTCGCCGGCAGTCGCATAGCGCGCCGTTTCGCCGCTGAGCCCGAACTGGCCGTCGAGCCATTGCGCGCTGACCGCGATCTCGGATGGCGTCCACAGCTCCAGCGAGCGCCCGCCCTGCACCTGAACGTCCGGCCGCAATGGCTGCAGCCGCGCAAACCCCGGCAATCCGCCGAAGCCGCCGGCGTTGGCGTCGGCCAGCCCGCCACCATCGCGCTCGACGAGATCCGGCCGGACATCGCGCCCGCTCGCTACCCAGTCCAGCGACACGCCTGCCGACTTCGCCAGCGCCAGCACGTCGTCGAAGCGCAGCGGCGCCCCCGGCCGGCGCATATTGTCGATGTGGGTGCGCGTCTTGCCGATGATCGCCGCCGCCTTCACCGGTCCGCCGACCAGGCTGACCAGCAGCGCGATTCGCTCGTCCTGCGACATCGCGACGCCGTTTATGCCAACTATTTCTGGCATCCGATCCCAACCGGATTGACGGCGCACAAAATTGTTGGCATCTTTGTCGTCATTGATCGTCTTGGCGCCATATTTTGTTTGCGTTTCAACCACTTCGCGCCACGTCAGCATAGCAGTCTTTGCCCGCCCCGCCGACTCGCAACGCCAGCAATGAACAGGGACATCCATGGACGATGACGGCGTCTTCGCCGAGATCGGCGACCTCTACTCGGCCATCATGGAAGCCCTCGACGGCGCCAGCGCCGACAGTGCGCAATCGGCTCTCGCGATGGCCATCCTGATGACCGGCGAATATGGCGGCTTCGAAGGTCCGGCGCTTCTCGCCTGGATCGACGATACGGCCGCGGCGGCCCGCATTGCCGCCCATCGCCTGCCTCCGCGGCACCTGATGGTCAGCTAGCGACGCCTTGCCGCTTGCCCGGCTTCCGGCGCGGGTCTATGCCGCTTGGCATGAACGCCAGACCCGACCCCACCCTGTTCTTCGATCCCTCGAAATGCTTCATCGGCGGCCGCTGGGTCGCTCCCGTCGGCGGGGACTACCTGCCGGTTGAAAACCCGTCCGACGGCACGACCATCGGCCGCATCCCGCGCGGCACCAAGGCCGACATCGACGCTGCGGTCGCCGCGGCCGAAACGGCCCTCAAGGGCGTCTGGGGCAGGACCCCGGCGGCCGAGCGCGGCCGCATCCTCGCCCGCATCGGCATGAAGGTGCTGGAGCGTGTCGACGACCTCGCGCGCATCGAGGCGCTGGACGTCGGCAAGCCGCTGAAGCAGGCGCGCGCCGACGCGGTCGCCCTCGCCCGCTATATGGAGTTTTATGGCGGCGCCGCCGACAAGGTGATGGGCGAAACCATTCCCTACCTCGATGGCTACACCGTCTACACCCTGCGCGAGCCGCATGGCGTCACCGGCCACATCATCCCATGGAACTACCCCATGCAGGTGCTCGGCCGCTCGGTCGGCGGCGCGCTGACCATGGGCAACGCCGTGGTGCTGAAGCCGGCCGAGGAAGCCTGCCTCACCGCCATCGCCTTCGCGCAGATCGCGCAGGAGGCCGGCCTCCCCGACGGAGTGCTCAACGTCGTGCCCGGCCTCGGCGAGGAGGCTGGTGCCGCACTCACCGGCCACCCGGGCGTGCGCCACATCTCGTTCACCGGCAGCGTGCCGGTCGGCCAGATCATCCAGCGCACCGCCGCGCAGAACGTCGTTCCGGTGACGCTCGAGCTCGGCGGCAAGAGCCCGCAACTGGTCTTCGCCGACGCCGATCTCGATCGCGCGCTGCCCTTCCTCGTCAATGCCGGCATCCAGAACGCCGGGCAGACCTGCTCGGCGAGCTCGCGCATCATCGTCGATCGCCGCATCCACGACGAGCTGCTGGCCCGCATGGCCGAACGCTACCGCGCGCTGCGCGTCGGCCCCGCCATCGCCGATCTCGATGTCGGCCCGATGGTCAGCGAACGCCAGAAGGAGATCGTCAACGGCTTCCTTGGCAATCTCGGCGGTGCCGAAATCGCGGCTCGCGGCGCCCTCGCCGGCGATGCGCCGGAGAACGGCCACTATCTCCAGCCGACGCTGCTCTCGGGCGTGTCGCCGGACAATCGCCTCGCGCAGGACGAAATCTTCGGCCCGGTCCAGGTGGTCATTCCCTTCGACAGCGAGGAGGAAGGCATCGCCATCGCCAACGGCACCGATTTCGGCCTCGTCGCCGGCATCTGGACGGCTGACGGCGGCCGGCAGATGCGCCTCGCCAAGGCGATCCGCTCGGGCCAGGTGTTCATCAACAATTACGGCGCCGGCGGCGGCGTCGAACTGCCCTTCGGCGGCACCGGCAAGTCCGGCTTCGGTCGCGAGAAGGGCATGGAAGCTCTGTACGGATTTTCGGTGTTGAAGACGGTGGCGGCATGGCACGGCTAGACGGCAAGACGGCAATCGTAACCGGCGGAGCCTCCGGCTTCGGCGCCGGCATCGTCAGGAAGTTCGTCACCGAGGGCGCGAAGGTGATGATCGCCGACATCAATGGCGACGCCGCGTCCGCGCTGGCGAAAGAGCTCGGCGCCAGCGCGCAGCAGGTCGACGTGTCGAAGGATGCGAGTGTCCTCGCATTGGTGGATGCCGCCTACGCCGCGTTCGGCAAGCTCGACATCCTCGTCAACAATGCCGGCGTCAGCCACATGCCGGCGCCGCTCGACGAAATCTCCGAAGCCGATTTCGACCGCGTCATCGCCGTGAACGTGAAATCGGTCTACCTTACCGCCAAACACCTCGTGCCGCGCTTCAAGGCGGCAAAGTCGGGCGTCATCCTCAATGTCGCCTCGACCGCCGCCGTCAGCCCGCGCCCGCGGCTGAGCTGGTACAATGCGTCCAAGGGCTGGATGGTCACCGCGACCAAATCGATGGCGGTGGAGCTCGCCCCGCTCGGCATCCGCGTCAACGCCATCAATCCGGTGGCCGGCGAAACCCCGCTGCTCAAGACCTTCATGGGCGAGGACACGCCCGAAATCCGCGCCAAATTCCTCTCGACCATCCCCCTCGGCCGCTTCTCCACCCCCGCCGACATGGGCAACGCCGCCTGCTTCCTCTGCTCCGACGAAGCCAGCATGATCACCGGCGTGGCGCTGGAGGTCGATGGCGGCAGGGTGATCTAGGCAAGCACCGAGCCTGCCGCTCCACCCCTACCCCAAAAACCCGACGATCGCCGCCGCCGTCTCCGCCGGCCTCTCCCAGTGGATCGAATGCGCCGCCCCGGCGGTCACCTGATGCCTGACCCCCGGCACATCCGCATGCATCGCCCGCACCGCCTCCGGCGGCGCCAGCAGATCGAGTTCCCCGGCCACCGCCAGCACGGGGCAGCGGATCGCCGACAGCTCAACGCCTGAATCGCGATGGCTCGCCGCCACCTGCCGCGCAAAGTCACCGGGGCTCTGCCGGTACCGATAGCTTGTCGATGCCTCGGCCGCCGCGGCTACCACGCCTTCATCGGCAAAGAACGGCGCGGAGAACAGCCACTGGTACAGCAGCCGGAACCAGTCCTGCGGTACCATGGTGAAATAGAGCCGCGCCATATCGTCGAACAGCACGCGGGTCTTGGCATCCATGCCCGCAGCGCCGAGCGTCACCAGCCGCTTGACCCGCGCCGATTCCCGCGCCGCCAGCAGCAGCCCGAGATAACCGCCGAGCGAGTGCCCGACCACATCGACTTCCGCGATCCCGAGCCGGTCGAGCAGCGCCCGGCAATCGTCCACCATATCGAGATGGCTCAGCGGCCCCTCGACCTTCGTCTGCCCCGAACCGCGATTGTCGATGAGGATCAATTGCCGCGCCGCCAGCAGCGGCACCAGCGGTCCCCAACTCGCGCCGTCGCTCGCCGTGCCGGCGATCAGCAGCAGCGGCGGCCCCTCGCCTACGATCTCGTAGTGAACCCGTGCCGGACCATTGTCGAACTCTGGCATTGCTGGACTTTCCTGTGGCCGATCAAGCGGCTATCCTTCCTTCATGGCACAGGACTCCCTTGGAAATGAAGTGAGCGGCGGCAACGACGCGACGCTTGCCGGCATCGACGATTTCGTCAGCGGCTTCCTTGGCTACGAGACCAGGGCGACCAACATCCTCGCCGCCGCCGACGCCGATCCGGACTCCGTGCTCGCCAACATCTATGCCGGCTTCACCTGGATGTTCCTCGAGGCCGCGACCGCCGAGGAGCGCGCCGGCGTCTATCTCGCGCGCGCGCAGGCCGCGTCCTCAGCCGCCAACCCGCGCGAACAATTGATGCTGGCCCAGCTCGACCGCTGGATCGCGGGTGACATTCCCGCCGTACAGGCGCTCGGCGACACCATCGTCGATGCCTTCCCGCGCGACCTCGCCTCGGTCAAGCTCCACCAATATTTCAGCTTCAACCGCGGCGACGCCAAAGCGATGCTGGCGATCGCGCAGAAGGCCGCGCCGGCCAACCAGCAGAGCCCGTACCTCCACGGCATGCTCGCCTTCGGCCACGAACAATTGCACGATCTCGCCACCGCCGAGCGCGAGGCCCGCCTGGCGCTCGATCTCAAAGAGAAAGAGCCATGGGCGCAGCACGCCCTCGCCCACGTCATGCTCTCGACCGGCCGCGTCCGCGAAGGCGTCGCGTTTCTCGACCATGCCCGGCGCACCTGGAGCGGGCTCAATTCCTTCATGTACACCCATAATTGGTGGCATAAAGCGCTGTTCCACATTTCCCTCGGCGACGACGCTGCGGTGTTCGACGCCTATGACCACCATGTCTGGGGCATCGAGCCGAGCTATTCGCAGGATCAGGTCGGCGCCGTCTCGCTCCTCGCCCGCATGGAGATCGCCGGCCTCGATGTCGGCGACCGCTGGCAGCAACTGGCCGAACATTTACGACCGCGTGCGCGGGACACCATCCAGCCCTTCCTCACGCTGCAATATCTCTACGGCCTCGCCCGCGCCGACTTCGCCGAGGCCGCCATCCTGCTGCAGGCGGTGGAGGCAAAAGCGCAAAGCTCCGACGCCTTCGACCGCCTCGTCTGGCGCGATGTCGCCCTGCCCGCCGCCCGCGGCGTCTATGCCCACGCCCGGCGCGACTGGACCAGTGCCGCGCGCTATCTCGGCATCGCCAATCCGCGGCTGACCGAGATCGGCGGCAGCCACGCCCAGCGCGACCTGTTCGGCCAGCTTCTGCTCGATGCGCATCTGAAACTGGGCAACTGGCGGGTTGCCGAACAGATGCTGGAAATGCGCCGCACTTGGGACCCCGACGGGGTACCCCTCAACCGCGACCTCGCGCTCGTCAAATCCAACCTGGCTGTTGCATGACCTCCGGACGCCTGAACCTCATCACCGACATCGCAGGCCTGCGCGTCGGCAATGCCGAAGACCACCGCATCAAGACCGGCACCACGGTGCTCGTCGCCGACAAGCCGTTCCGCGCCGCCGTCGATGTGATGGGCGGCTCGCCCGGCTCGCGCGAAACCGAGCTGCTGGCGCCCGACAAGCTGGTCGACCAGGTCGACGCCATCGTCCTCTCCGGCGGCTCCGCCTTCGGTCTCGACGCCGCCTCCGGCGTCTCCGATGGCCTGCGCGCCATGGGTCGCGGCTACCGGGTCGGCAGCGTCACGGTGCCGATCGTTCCCGGCGCCATCCTGTTCGACCTGATCAATGGCGGCGACAAGGGTTGGGCCGAAAATCCCTATCGCGCGTTGGGACAGCAGGCGCTCGCCAACGCTGGAACGTCGTTCGACTTGGGCACCGCCGGCGCCGGCGTGGGCGCCACCACGGCCGGCCTCAAGGGCGGCCTCGGCTCCGCCTCCATCGTGCTGCCGAGCGGCCACACCGTCGCCGCGCTGGTCGGCGCCAACCCCACCGGCAGCGTCACCGTCGGTGGCAACCGCAATTTCTGGGCCGCGCCGTTCGAGATGAATGGCGAATTCGGCGGGCTCGGCACCTGGCCGCACCCGGTCCCGTTCGCCGAGAGCTCCCGCACCAAACGCGAATATCTGAGCGAAATCTCCAACACCACCATCGCCATCGTCGCCACCGACGCCGACCTCGGCAAGGCGCAGCTCAAGCGCCTCGCCGTCGCCGCGCAGGACGGCATCGCCCGCGCCGCGAGCCCCGCGCACGCTCCGGTCGATGGTGACATCGTCTTCGCCGTCTCGACCGGCGACCGGCCGGTCGCCGACCCGGTCTTCGACATCATGGCCATCGGCCACGCCGCCGCCGTGTGCCTCGCCCGCGCCATCGCCCGCGCGATCTACGAAGCCACCCCCGCCGCCAGCGACCCCTTCCCGACGTGGAAGCAGAAGTTCGGCGGGTAGTCTCCGCCTCCATCGGGTTGGGACAGCCAGCCACCTATCTCGCAGTCGCCGCCGTTTTCCCTCCCCCGCGAGGGGAGGGCGGCGCGCTTGCCCTCGCGATGCGAGGGCTTAGCAAGCCGGGGTGGGGGGACTCACAGTCGGCACGGCGCGTGCGGAACCTCCCCCCACCCAGCGCCGCTACGAGCCTTCGGCTCTAGCTCTGCTACCCTCCCCGCACGGGGAGGGAAACCGCGGCGACTGTTCCTTGGGGTGGCGCGGCAGGAAGAAGGCCCCCTCACCCGCCCTTCGGGCGACCTCTCCCCGAGGGAGAGGTAATGATTGGGCACGATCGCGCCTCTGCTTCACCTCTCCCTTTGGGGGAGAGGTCGGCGCGTAGCGCCGGGCGAGGCGAGCCTTGCCCCAGGCTCGACGCAGAAGCCTACCCTGCCGTCATCTCGGCTTGCGTGATCTCCCCAGCCCGCCCCCTTTGTCAGCACAAACCCTATTGACCGACTTTGTTAATACATTAAGATGAACTAGCAAATACACGCGCTCGCGCCGTCGCTACCGGCGAACTCAGGCACGTCTGAACGCGTCGAGCCCCAGGCCGCCACCGCCAGAACGGCGGGACGCTTGGCCATGAGCTGTCATGGGTTCGACTGAGAATAGCCAACGGGAGGAAGATGAAGATGCATGGACTACGAAATGGACTTGCCGTCGCGCTGACGCTGGCCGGCGCGACGTTTGCCGGCACCGTGCTGGCTGACGACGTCACGCTCACGGTGTCGCGCTGGGCCGGCCCGCAGGCCGATGCGCAGCAGAAGCTGCTCGATGAATATGCCAAGCAGGCCGGCGTCACCGTCAAGCTCGACGCCATCGACTACGGTCAGCTCAAACAGAAGCAGACCCTCAACATGAGCACCAAGACCGGCGAGTACGATCTGATCTACGTGCCGGAAGCCTGGTTCAACGAATATGCCGATGCCGGCTATCTCACCAAGCTCGACGACATGGTGAAAGACCAGAGCCTCACCGGCGCCGACTGGAACTACGACGATTTCTCGAAATCCTCGCTCGCCGTCTACACCGCCAAGGACGGCTCGCTCGAGGCCCTGCCCTATTTCGCCCAGACCCCGCTGCTCGTCTACAACAAGGACGAGTTCGCCAAGGCCAACCTGCAGCCGCCCAAGAGCTGGGACGACCTGCTCGCTGCCGCCAAATATTTCCACGATCAGGGCACCGGCATCGCGCTGCCGTTCAAGCAGGGTCCGGCCATCTCCAACGTCATGGCCGTGCTGCTCGCCGGCAACGACACCGATTTCTTCGGCAAGGACGGCAAGCTGAATCTCACCGACCCGGCCGTGGTCGATACCGTGAAGTTCATGCAGCAGCTCGGCCAGTACAGCCTCAACGGCTCCAATGGCTGGCACTGGGACGAAGTCAACAAGGTGCTGCAGTTCGGTCAGGCGCCGATGGGCATTACCACCTCGGGCCTGTTCACCGCCCTCGAAGATCCCAATGCCTCCAATGTCGCCGGCCACCTCGGCTATCTGCCCATCCCCTACAACAAGCAGGCCGCCGGCCTGCTGCAAACCTGGGCCTGGGCCGTTCCCGCCGACAGCAAGAACCCCAGGGAAGCCTTCAAGCTCGCCGCCTGGCTCGACAGCAAGGCCGCGCTGACCGAAATGAGCCACACCGACCCCTCGTTCATCAGCTTCCGCACCTCGCTCGCCTCCGACCCTGACCTGGCCAACGCCGCGCCGTGGCTCGCCGCTGCCAACGAGGCGTTCGGCCATGGCGTGACGCTGCCGCTCCAGACCGCCGCGCCCGAACTGCTCGATGCGCTGTCGACCGGCCTCTCCGGCGTCGTCACCAGCAGCCAGGACCCGGCGGCCATGCTCGCCGACGTGCAGGCCAAGGAAGCCGGCAAGTTCTGAGCTGATCCCACGAACGGCCGCGGGTGGATTGCACTCTGCCCGCGGTCACCATCGGCCGCGACATCTGGACGGGCAAATTGACCTTCACCATCGCTGATCGCCCGGCGCCGCCGCGGACCCTGAGCCGACACGCCCGGCACGATACGCAGCTCGCACTGCTGCTGCTGCTTCCCGCCGCCGCCACCATCTTTCTCGTCATGATCGTGCCGCTGGGCTTTGCGATCTACGCCAGCCTGTTCGACTACCGGCTCGGCCAGGAAGACCGCATGGTCTTCGTCTTCCTCGGCAACTACGCGAAATTCTTCACCGACGGCGCGGCGCTCCATGCGCTGGCCAACACGGTGCTCTTCACCATGCTGTCGCTCGGCCTCGGCGTCACCATCGGCGTCGGCATGTCGGTGCTGCTCAAATCCATAGCGCCGCGCCAGGCCAACATCTTGCGCGCCATCTTCGCCATGCCGATCCTGATCTCGCCGATCATCGTCAGCCTCATCTGGCGCTATATGTACGATCCAACCTACGGCCTCGTGTACTATCTGCTCGGCCTGGCGCACCTCCACGGCTTCGGCGGCCTCACCAATACGCTGACCGCACTGATCTGCGTCGTCGTCGCCGATGTGTGGCACACCACGCCCTTCATCATCCTCGTCGCCTCGGCCGGTCTCACCGTCATCCCCGACGACCTGTATGAGGCGGCGCGCGTCGATGGCGCCAGCTCGCTGCAGATGCTGTTCCGCATCACCCTGCCGCTGCTCGCCAAGGTGCTGGTCGTGATCACCCTGATCCGCGGCTCCGATGCGTTCCGTACCTTCGATCTGGTCTACGGCCTCACCGGCGGCGGCCCCGCCGACGCCACCAGCACCATCAGCCTCTATGCCTACAAGCAGGCCTTCGAGAACAACCAGATGGGCTTTGCCATGGCCGCCTCGATCGTGACGCTGATCTGCCTCATCGCGCTGTTCGGGCCGTTCCTGCGCAATTCCGCCACCAGCGGGGAGGCCTGAGCCATGCACAAGCTCAGCGTCCGCAACATCGCCAAATGGCTCGTGCTGATCGTCTTCGCGCTCTGGACCATCGTTCCGATCGCGCTCGTCGTGCTCAATTCGTTCAAGCGCGCCAAGGACATCTTCACCAGCGTCCCCACCCTCATCTTCAATCCGGTGCTCGACAACTATTTCAACGCCTTCACCAAGGCCAATTTCGGCTCCTACTATCTCAACAGCCTGATCGTCGGCATCACCTCGACCGTACTGGTCATCGTCATCGGCACCTTCGCCGCCTATGCGCTGACCAGCTTCAGGCTGCCGGGCGCCAACAGCATCGCCGGCGCCTTCCTCGTCGGCAAGCTCGTGCCGACCGTTTCGATGCTGCTGCCGCTCTTCGTCATCATCAACGGCATCGGGCTGCGCGGTACGCTCGGTGGCCCGATCATCGCTCACACCGCGCTCAATCTGCCCTTCGTCGTCTGGCTGATGATGGGCTTTGTCCGCGATGTGCCGCGCGACCTGCTGCAGGCCGCCATGATCGACGGCTGCAGCCGCATGCAGGCGTTCTGGAAAATCCTGTTCCCGGTGATCCTGCCCGGCATCGCTGCCGCCTTCGTCCTCTCCATGCAATATTCCTGGAATGAACTGATGTTTTCGCTGCAGCTCACGACGCTGGGCACCTATACTTTGCCCGTCGGCATCGCCGGCTTCGTCGGCGCCATCTCGGTCGACTGGGGGCTCTCCAGCGCCGCGGCCACCGCCACCATGGTGCCGCTGATCATTCTCGGCTTCTTCGTCCAGCGGCACATCGCGGCGGGCACCACCGGCGGAGCGGTCAAGGGATGAGCTTCGACGTCATCACCATCGGCCGCGTCGGCGTCGATCTCTATCCCCTGCAGGATGGCGTGGGGCTCGAAGACGTCACCACCTTCGGCAAATATCTCGGCGGCAGCCCGACCAATGTCGCCGTCGGCTGCGCCCGCCATGGCCTCGACGCCGCAGTGATCACCCGCGCCGGCAACGATCCCTTCGGCCGCTACGTACAGCGCGAGATCGCCCGGCTGGGCGTCGACAATCGCTACGTCGCCACGGTTGCCGGCCTCAACACGCCGGTCACCTTCTGCGAAATCTTTCCGCCCGACCACTTCCCCATCTACTTCTACCGCGAGCCCATCGCGCCGGACCTGGTGATCAACCCGGCCGAGCTCGACCTCGACGCCATCCGCGCCGCCAAGATCTACTGGTCGAGCGTCACCGGCCTCAGCCGCGAGCCGAGCCGCAGCGCCCATTTCATCGCGTGGCAGGCGCGCGCCCGCGCGCCGCTGACCATCCTCGATCTCGACTACCGCGCCATGTTCTGGGACTCGGCCGCGGCCACACATGATGTGGTCGCGCGCGCCCTCGACCACGTCACCATCGCCATCGGCAACCGCGAGGAATGCGAGATCGCCACCGGCGAGACCGAGCCCGACCGCGCTGCCGACGCACTGCTCGAACGCGGCGTCGAGCTCGCCATCGTCAAGCAGGGTCCGCGCGGCGTCCTCGGCAAGACCCGCGACGAGCGCGTCGAGGTGTCACCGGTCGCCATCGACGTCGTCAACGGCCTCGGCGCCGGCGACGGCTTCGGCGCCGCCATCTGCAAGGGCCTCGTCAGCGGCTGGAGCCTCGGCCGCATGCTGGCCTTCGCCAACACCGCGGGCGCCATCGTCGCCGGCCGCCGCGAATGCTCCACCGCCATGCCCACCACGGCGGAAGTCGAAAACTTCGGGAGAAGCGGATCGTGATGACTCTGGATTTCGATGCCGTTCGCGCCATCCGCGCCCGCGATCCCAACGCCATCGCCGCGGCCCTCGCCGCGCGCCTGCGCCGCCCGCTTCTGCGCGGCGACAACCGCCTGTTCATCATCGCCGCCGATCATCCGGCCCGCGGCGCGCTCGGCGTGCGCCACGACGACATGGCGATGGCCGACCGCTACGAGCTGCTGGCCCGCCTCGCCATTGCGCTGCGTCATCCGGGCGTCGACGGGCTGCTCGCCACCCCCGACCTCGTCGAGGACCTGGCGCTGATGGGCGTGCTCGACGACAAGATCGTCGCCGGCTCGATGAACCGTGGCGGGCTCAAATCGGCGGTGTTCGAGATGGACGACCGCTTCACCGCCTACGACGTGGATTCCATTCGCGCCGCCGGCCTCGATTTCGCCAAGCTGCTGGTCCGCATCAATCTCGGCGACGCCGGCTCCGTGCGCACCCTCGAGGCCGCCGCCGAAATGGTGAGCCGCGCCGCGAGCCTGAAACTCCCCATGATGATCGAGCCCTTCATGTCCGACTGGGTGGACGGCTCGATCCGCAACGACCTCAGCGCCAATGCGGTGATCAAATCGATCGGCATCGCTTCGGCGCTGGGCACGACGTCGGCTTACTCCTGGCTGAAACTCCCCGTCGTGCCCGAAATGGAGCGGGTGATGAAGAGCACCACGCTGCCTACTTTGCTGCTCGGCGGCGACCCGCTCGGCGCCCCCGAGGAGATATTCGCCACCTGGGAGCACGCGCTCGGCCTGCCCGGGGTGCATGGCCTCGTCGTCGGCAGAACGCTGCTCTATCCAAAGGACGGCGACGTCGACGCCGCTGTCGACCGCGCCGCGCGCATGGTCCACCGCTGAGCGGCAGGGCTCATTTTTCGACGAGCGTCACCTGGAACGAGTAGAGATCGGGGCGATAGGAGTGCACGCCAAACTCGACCGCATGGCCGGACTGGTTGAACAGCGTCCGGCTCATCGTCAGCACCGGCGAGCCCGCCTTCTGGTTGAAGAGCTTGGCCTCTTCCTTCGTGCTCACGCGCGCCCCGATGGTCTGGTGCGCCACCCGCATCGACGTGCCGCGCGAGCGCATCAACTGGTAGAGCCCGTGCTTTTCGAGCGACTCCGCCGTGAGGTTCAGAAACTCGGGCGGCAGGAAATTTTCGAGCAGCGCGAACGGCACGCCGTCGGTGTAGCGCAGCCGCACGATGTGCAGCACACTGTCGCCGGCATTGAGGCTCAGATGCTCCATCACCTCGGCCGAAGGCTCGATCACCTCATGCAGCAGCAGCTTGGTCGTCGGCGCCCGGCCCGAATTGCTGAGATCGTCGTAAAGGCTGGTGAGCTCGACGCTGCGCTTCAGCCGGCCGCGCACCACCTGCGTGCCCACGCCGCGCCGCCGCACCAGCAGCCCCTGGTCGACCAGCTCGCGAATGGCGCGCCGGATCGTCGGCCGCGAAATCGACAATTGCTCGGCGAGCCGCAGCTCGTTCTCGATCCGCGCACCCGGCGGCAACTGCCCCTGCTCGATGGCGTCCTGCAGGCGCTTGGCGATCTGGTAGTACAGCGGGATCGGCCCCGAGCGGTCGAGATCCATGAACAGATCTTCGGCCGAAACCACATCGCCGGCGCTTTCGCGCTGCGACGGAGCGGCCGGTTTCAACGCTTGCGACTTAGCCATGGTGCGCTCCGACACTCACATACCCACGACGATAAGACAAACTGACATTTTCCCTTAACCACCGGCGCCTCGCGCCGGAATCCCTGCCCGAGGAGACCACCCCATGTCCGCAACGCACAGCTCCGCACCCGGCCACAGCCATGCCCACAGCCACGACATGCCCGCCGTGGTGAAGGCCGGCCCCGGCGCCGACAACGTCCGCCTCGAGACCGTGCCCGAGCCCATCGCCGAACCCGGCATGGCGCGCATTCGCGTCCTCGCCACCGGCATCTGCGGCACCGACATCCACATCGCCCACGACGAATATGCCCATGATGCTCCGGTGGTGATGGGCCACGAAATCCTCGGCATCGTCGATTCCGTCGGCGACCGTGCGGATGCGCTGCTCATCGGCAAGCGCGTCGCCTGCGAGACCTACTACTCCACCTGCGGCGCCTGCGACTGGTGCCGCGCCGGCCGCCCCAATCTCTGCCCCAACCGCCGCTCCATCGGCTCGTTCGAAAATGGCGGCTTCACCCGCTATCTCGTCGTACCGATCGGGAACCTGCACCCACTGCCCGATTTCCTCGACGAAATCGAGGGCGTGCTGTCCGAGCCGCTCGCCTGCGTCACCCAGTGCCTCTGCGATCCCGGCGTCATCAACCCCGGCGACCGCGTGCTGGTCACCGGCCCCGGCGCCATGGGCCAGCTCTCGGCGCAGGTGGCGAAAGCCGAAGGCGGCCACGTGACCCTCGCCGGCCTCGAAAAGGACGCCGAACGCCTCGCCGTCGCGGCCAGCCTCGGCATCGCCACCACCACCGCTTTGCCCGAAGCCAACAGCTTCGACGTCGTCATCGAGTGCTCCGGCAGCGCCGCGGCGGCAGCCGGTGCATTGCGGGCGGCTCGGCGCGGCGGACGCTACGTGCAGGTCGGCATCTTCGGCAAGGACGTGACGCTGCCCTTCGACCAGGTGCTCTACAAGGAGCTCGTCGTCACCAGCGGCTTTGCCTCCACCCCTACGTCGTGGCGCCGCGCCATGGTGCTGATCGAGCAGAAGCTCGTGACCCTTCGCCCGCTCGTCACCCGCCAGCTCCCCATCGCCCAATGGCATGACGCGTTCGATGCCGCCGCCAGGGGCGACGGCATCAAGACCGTGATCATTCCGGCATAGGGTCACGGTCAGTTGTGCTTGTGCCCCACCGAGCCGTTGAGCATGAGCCCGCCATCCGCGACGATTACCTGCCCGGTGATGTAACGCGCGTCGTCGCTGCTGATCATCACGATCGCGGCGGCAATATCCTCCGGGTCGGCGATGCCCTTGAGCGGGATGCGCTCGCGATAGGTGGCACGCACGGCGTCGGTCCAGCTCTGCGCGTTGAGCGGCGTCTCCGTCGCGCCCGGCGACACGGCGTTGATGCGCACGCCATATTGCCCGAGTTCCACCGCCATCGCGCGCGTCAGGCCCGACACTCCGGCCTTGGCCGACACATACCCCGTCATCTCGGTCGGCGGCATGTTGTCGACCACCGACGACACGTTGACGATCGCCCCGTAGCGCGCCTTGACCATGTGCCGCGCCGCCGCCCGCGCCCCACGGATATAGCCCATGAGGTTGGTGTCGAGCAGCGAGCTCCAGTCGCTGTCGCTCATCTCGAGGAACGGCTTCACCAGCAGCCGCGCCGCATTGTTGACCCATACATCGATGCCGCCCCACGCGGCCGCGGCATCGTCGGCCAGCCTGTCGACATCCGCCGTATTGTTGGTGCTGCCCACCCGGATCATCGGGTCGCCGCCGGCCTTGCGGATGGCCTCGGTCACCTCGGCGCTCGCCGCGTCGCCATCGATATGGAGCCCGGCAACTTTCGCGCCCCGCGCCGCAAATGCCAGCGCTACGGCACGGCCGATGCCCTTGGACACGCCGGTGATCACGACGCGGCGTGGAGCGGAAGAATCGGTCATGGCAGCACCTTTCGCACGGATAGAATGCCATCCTTATCGCGTCGCGGCGTCGCCTTCACCAGATATGTTCTATCAATATGACGAATTGACATTCGCATGCCCCTCTCCTAACGTTCGAGCGCTGGAAACGCGACGGCCGGAGCGCCCATTTTGAAAGCCATTTCTGATCTTGGCGCAGCTGTCGTCGGCACCGGCTTCATCGGCGCCGTCCACATCGACTCGATCCGCCGGCTCGGCGCCACCGTCACCGGCATTGTCGGCTCATCCGCCATCCGCGCGCAAGAGAAGGCGAAGCAGTTCGGCGTCCGCCGCGCCTATCTGAGCTACGACGAAATGCTCGCCGACCCCGCGGTCGATGTCGTCCACATCACCTCGCCCAATGACGACCACCCGGCGCAGGCCGAAGCCGCGCTCCGCGCCGGCAAGCACGTCGTCTGCGAAAAGCCGCTGGCGCTGAGTTCTGCCGATACCGATCGCCTGCGCCGGCTCGCCCGCGACACCGGCCTCGTCGCCGCCGTCAACTTCAACCTCCGGTTTTATCCGCTCGCCCACGAGATGCGGGCACGCATCGCCAGCGGCTCGACCGGCAAGCCGTTCCTCGTCACCGGTGCCTATCTGCAGGACTGGCTGCTCAAGGACACCGACTGGAACTGGCGCGCCGAAACCGGCCGCGGCGGCGATTTGCGCGTCGTCGGCGATATCGGCTCGCACTGGTTCGATCTCGCGAGCTTCGTCACCGGCCAGCGCATTACCGCCGTGATGGCCGAACTGCCCACCTTCATCCCCGTCCGCAAGCGTCCCACCGGCCCGGTCGAAACCTTCTCCGGCGCCACCGGCGGCGCGACCACCGATGTCGCCATGACCTCGGAAGACGCCGGCATCATCATGGTGCGCTTCGAGGGCGGCGCGCGTGGCGTCGTCACCGTGTCGCAGGTCAGCGCCGGCCGTAAGAACGGCATTACACTCGAAATCAGCGGCGCCGACTCCTCCCTCGCCTGGGCCGGCGAACGTCCTGATGAACTCTGGATCGGCCATCGCGGCCGACCCAACGAGCTGCTGCAGCGCGATCCCGGCCTGCTCTCGCCTGAAGCCGCCACCATCGCCGCGCTGCCCGGCGGCCATGCCGAAGGCTTCGAGAACGGCTTCCGCGCCATGTATCGCGCCGTCTACGCCGACATCGCCGCCGGCCGCCCCTCGCCGCACCCGGCCTACGCCACCTTCGAGGACGGGCACGAGGAAGCCCTCATCCTCGAAACCGTCGCCGAGAGCGCCCGCACCGGCCAATGGACACAGGTGCGCCGAGGTTAGAGAGCGTTTCCAGGAAAAGTGGCAACGGTTTTACGGTTCGGAAACGCGACAAAACATAGCCGCACGGAGGACAATATGAAACTCGGCATCCTGACCGCCGCCTTCCCGAGCCTCGGCCTCGACGAGGTCAGCACCTGGGCGAGCCAGTCCGGCTTTTCCGCCATCGAGATCGCCGTCTGGCCCGCCGGTGGCAAGGTCGCGCGGCGCTACGCCGGCACGGCCCACATCGATGTGCGCGGCCTCACCCCGTCGGACGCAAGCCGCATCGCCGACGACCTCGCGAACAAGGGCCTCACCATCTCGTCCCTCGCCTACTACCCCAATCCGCTCGATCCCGATCCTGAGGTCTCGACCGCCGCCTTCGATCATTTGCGCCACGTCATCCTCGCCGCCGAGCTGCTGAAGGTCCCCGTCGTCGGCACCTTCGCCGGCCGCGACAAGACCCGGTCGCTCGACGAGAATTTCGATCGCTTCGCCCAGGTCTGGCCCGACCTCGTCCACTTCGCCGGCGACCACGGCGTGAAAATCGCCATCGAGAACTGCCCGATGATCTTTTCCGGCGACGAATGGCCCGGCGGCAACAATCTCGCTTACAGCCCCGCCAATTGGCGCCGCATGTTCGAGATCGTCCCCGACGCCAATTTCGGCCTCAATTTCGACCCCTCGCATCTGGTCTGGCAGTTCATCGACATCCCGCGCGCCATCCGCGAGTTTGGCCCGCGTATCTTCCACACGCACGCGAAAGACCTCGAAGTCCGCCGCGACGGCCTCTACGACCAGGGCGTGATGAGCGCCGGTGTCGGCTGGCAGGTGCCGCGCCTCTGCGGCCTCGGCGAAGTCGACTGGAGCGCCTTCTTCGGCGCGCTCTACGCCACCGGCTATGACAGCGTCGTCTCCATCGAGCACGAGGACCGCAATTTCGAGGGCAGCGTCGAAAAGGTGCGCCGCGGCTTCGAGATCGCCCGCGACAACCTCAAGCCCTTCGTGCATTAAGGCACAATGAGTGATCGCCCCCGTTTCGGCCTGATCGGCACCGGCGTCTGGCCGCGCCTCATCCAGGCGCCCGCCGCCCGCGCCAGCGACGCTGTCGACTTCACCGCCGTCTTCGGTCGCGACGCCGCGAAGGCCGAAACCTTCGCCGCCCCCTTTCGGGTGCGTGCCTACACCGACCTCGATGCCTTCCTCGATAGCGTCGACATCGTCGGCATCTCCGTGCCGCCCGACGTGCAGGCGCAATTCGCCCTCGCGGCGGCGCGCGCCGGCAAGCCGGTGGTGATGGAAAAGCCGCTCGCCATCGATCCCGCCGAAGCCGACGCCATCGCCGCCGAATTCGAAACTCGGGGCGTGCCGGCGCTCGTGTTCTTCACACTGCAACTGGTGCCCCGCGTCCGCAATTGGGCCGACGCCGCGCGCGCCACCGGCGGCTGGATCGCCGGCCGCGTCGACAGCTTCTCGCGCGTCCTCGCCGACACCACGAGCCCGTTCCACGGCACCGTCGCCGCCTGGCGTGGCACCGCCGGCGCCCTGTGGGACACCGGCCCGCACGCCGTCGCGCTGCTGCTGACCATCCTCGGTGATGTCGTCGACATCGGCGCCGTGCGCGGCCGTGGCGACCTCAAGATCCTGACGCTCACGCACGCCGGCGGCGCCGTCTCGACCATCACGCTGACCATGGACGCGCCGGCGAACCTCCCCGGCGAAACCGTGCTGTTCGGCGCCGCCGGCAAGAACCTGCTGCCCCCCAGCGCCGACTTCGACGGCGAGGCGATGGCCGCCTATGCCTCTGCCCTCGCGGCGCTCGCCAGCGGCAACATCTCTGGCCTGCCCGATGCCCGGCTCGGCGCCACCGTCACCAAAATACTTGCGGCGGCCGAGCGATCTCTCGCCAGCGGCCGCCGCATCGATTTGCGCTAAAGCGTTTCCAGGAAAAGTGGCAACGGTTTTCCGGTTCGGAAACGCGACAAAACAAGCCCTAGCTGAACTGCGCGATCAGCCGCTGTGCATTGCCGCTGAGGATCTTGTCGCGATCTGCGGCTGAAATGTCGGCTTTGTCGATCGACGCGATCACCTTGGCCGGCTCGAAATACGGCGCGTCGCTGCCATAGAACACCCGATCCGCCCCGACGCCCTTGACGAAGAACTCCGTCGTCGCCGGATCGTCCTGATAGGCGAGATCAAGCAGCAGATTGCTGTGCGCCTTGAGCGCATCCACTGCCTGCTGCCGCTGCCCCTCGGTGAACACCGCGTGTCCCAGCATGATCGTGAGGTTGGGGAACTTCGCCGCCACCGCCGCGATCGCCGTCGGATTGGCGCGCCCGTCCGGCGTCGAGTGCAACAGGATCAGCGCCTGCTTGCCGCCCGCCGCGGCGAGCACCGCATGGAACGCTGGCGAGTCCACCGTGAACCCCTCGAACGTCGCGTGGAACACCATTCCCTTGAGTCCGAGCTCGCCCAGCGCACGGCGCACTTCGGCATGCCCCGCCTCGCCATGCCGCACCTCGATGCCCGCGAGCCCGATCGGGAAGCGGTCCGGATATTGCCGCACCGCCCCGGCGATGATGTCGTTCATCGCCCGCGTATCGGCGAGCCCGCCGGCCTGCATGCCGCCGGCCGCCGTCGAGATGATGGACTGGCCGATCCCGGCCACGTCCATCCCCTTGAGCCATGTCGCCACGTCCTGCCCCACGCCCGACGTGATGGTCGTGCCGATATGGCTATGGACGTCGATGATCGTGCGCGCCATCAGCCGCCCACCGCGTCGAGGCCGAGCTTGCGGCCTTCCTTGCCCGATTTGTACGCCGCCTCGAGAATGAGCTGCGTCTTCAGCCCGAACTCGCCGTCCGAGCGAACCGGCGTATCGTTGAGGCACGCATCGACGAAATGCTGGTGCTCGGGCACCCACGGACTCTCTTCGCCATTGATGTGCATGGAGAACTCGCGATGGTCCGGCGGCATCACCGGCAGCTTCGGCGACACCCAGCCATTGCTGAGCAGCGGGTCCATCGCCCGGGGCTCGCTGGTGAACACCTGGAACGTCGGCCGCGCCGCCGCGTCCCAGCGGATCGTGCCCTTGGTGCCGAACACCTGCCACTGGTCCTTGAACGCCACCGTTGCGCCGCCCGGCTCCTGCAGCCGGTTGGAACCCGAAATCTCGAGGATCGCCTTGTCGGTGCGCACCAGGATCACCGCGGTGTCTTCCACCTTGATGTCCGCCGTCAGCGCGCCGTACTCGGCATAGACCGAGTTCACCTTCGGATCGCCCAGCAGATAGAGCGCGTTCGACACATGGTGCACATTCCCGTCGAGGATCACGCCGCCGCCCGCCAATGCCGGGTCGAACCGCCAGCCGGCCGTCACGTCGGGTGTATGCCACGCCATGATCGCCTTGAAGAAGAACGGATCGCCGATCAGCCCCTGGTCGATGATCTGCTTGGCCCGCTCGACCGGCGGCAGGAACAGCTCGAAGAACGACACCATCAGCTTGCGCCCGGTCTTCTTCGCCAGCGCCACCGCGGCGCGCGATTCCTCCACCGACGCCGTCATCGGCTTTTGCACCAGCACGTGCTTGCCCGCCTCGAGCGACTTGATGATCAGTGCGCCATGCGATTTCGACGACGTGGTGATCACCACCGCGTCCACATCCTTGCGCGCCAGCACCGCGTCGAGATCGGTCGAATAGCTCTCGAACCCGAACCGCTCCTTGAAGCGCTTGGCGGCCGCCTCGTCGATGTCGACGCTCGCGATCAGTCGCGCATTGGGCACCTTCGACAACGCGAAGGCGTGGCTGCGCGCAATGCCGCCGCACCCCACCATGACGACACCCAGACTACCGGCCATTCTGCTATCCTTTCGACGACCTGACAGGCGCCCGTCCGTTCCTCCGAACCGGCCGCCTCCCTTTGTTATGACCGAATGTTAGTACATATACCCTTGGCTCGCAAGACCGCCGCTGCGGCGGTTTTGCCGCATGCCCGGTTTTTCTTGGACCTGCCGTGTCGAACGATCACGGATTTGCATTTGTTAGGACATTATGCACAATGCCGGCCATGAGCAGCTTCCCCACCACTCTTCCGACGCCGCGCACTGCCCCGCTTCGCGGTGGCCCGGCCCTGCGCTGGGGCATCCTCGCCCCCGGCGACATTGCCGGTGACTTCGTCCATGCCATGCACACCCACACCGACCAGCGCGCTGTCGCCGTCGCCGGCCGTTCGCTGGAACGGGCGCAGGCCTTCGCCGACAAGAACAATATTCCACGTGCTTACGGCGATCACCGCGCGCTGGTCGAGGACAAGGACGTGGACATCGTCTACGTCGCCTCGCCGCACAGCGAACACAAGCGCCTCGCGCTGGTCGCCATCGCCGCGGGCAAGCCGGTGCTAATCGAAAAGCCCATCGCGCTCACCGCCGCCGAAGCCCGCGAAATCCGCGACGCCGCCCGCGCTGCCGGCGTCTTCGCCATGGAAGCGATGTGGACCCGCTATCTGCCGCAGACCGATGCGATGGTGCAGTTGCGCGACGATGGCGTGCTCGGCGACCTGCGTCTCGCCATCGCCGATTTCGGCACCCGCGGCAACACCGATCCGGCCGGCCGCATCTACAATCCGGCCCTCGGCGGCGGCGCACTCCTCGACCTCGGCATCTATCCTGTCTGGTTCGCGCAGTTCTGGCTCGGCAGGCCGAACCAGGTGACCGCCGTCGGCTCACTCACCACCACCGGCGTCGACGCGCAGACCGCCGTCGTCCTGAGCTACGCCAATGGCGCGCAGGCACTGCTCAGCACCACGCTCCTCGCCTTCAGCCCGGCCCGCGCCAGCCTCACCGGCACCGACGCCCGCATCGAGGTGAACCCGTGGATGGCCGTCCCCGCCGGCTTCGAACTGGTGAAGCCCGGCAAAGGCGACGTCCGCCTGCAATTCGTCAACGACACCCCGCTGCAGTTCCGCGACGGCCTCGCCTGGGAAGCCGCCGCCGTCGCGCAGCACGTCGCCGACGGCCTCGAGGACTCCCCGCTCCACCCCCTCGATTTCGCCATCGAGACCATGGAAACCATGGACCAGATCCGCCGCCAGATGGGCACGCTGAACACATAGGCCGAGCAGTCGGCACGGTTTCCCTCCCCCGCGCGGGGAGGGTAGCGAAGCTAGGAGCGCCAGCGACTTAGCGAAGCTGGGTGGGGGGACTCTCAGTCGGCGAGCAAGCGCCCCCGCCCCTACCCCAGCGCCTCGATCGCCGTGATGATTCCGCGCAGTTCCGCCAGCCCGCGCAGCCGCCCGGTCACCGGATAGCCCGGCGCGCCCTTGCGGCCGAAATCGCCGATCATCTTCTGCCCGTGGTCGGGCCGGAACACGATGCTCTGCCCCGCGTCGCGCCTGTCGTCCTCGGCCAGCAATTCGCGCAGCACGCCCACCATGTCGACATCGCCCTCCAGATGCGCGGCTTCGTAGAAACTGCGCGGATCGGTTTCGCGCTTGGTCGCCCGCAGATGCGCGAACGCAATGCGTGGCGCAAACCGCCGCGCAATGCCCACGAGGTCATTGTCCGCCCGCACCCCGAGGCTCCCCGTGCAAAAGCACATCCCGTTGGCCACCGAAGGCACCGCCTCGAACAGCGCCGCATAGTCGGCCGCCGTCGACGCGATCCGCGGCAGCCCGAACAGCGGCCGCGGCGGATCGTCGGGATGGAGCGTCAGCGTCACGCCACTGGCCTCGGCCGCCGGCGTCACCGCTTCGAGAAACTCGATCAGGTGCTGCCTCAACCGCACCTGATCGATGTCGCGATATTGCTCGAGCTTGTCGCGAAACGCCGGAATGGTCAGCGGCTCCGTCGTCGATCCGGGCAGCGCCGAGGCGATGTTGGTGGTGAGCGCCGCGATATCGTCCGGGCTCATACGCTCGAACATCGCCCGCGCCGCGATCTGCTCGTCCGCGGTATAGTCGCGCTCGGCTCCCGGCCGCTCGAGGATGCACAGCTCGAACACCGCGAATTTCTGCTGGTCGAACCGCATCGCGGTCGACCCCGTCGGCGTCTCGTAGTCGAGATCGGTCCGGCACCAGTCGACCACCGGCATGAAATTGTAGCAGATGATCTTGATGCCCGCCTGCGCCACCGCTTCGAGGCTCGCGATCCACGCTTCGATCTCGGCCCTTGCCGCGCCGCCCTGCCGCTTCACCGCGTCCGGAATGGGGATCGACTCGACCACCGACCAGGTGAGCGGCACGCGCCCCGGCGGCGTCGTCTCGATCAAATTCTTGCGCTCGGCCACCGCCGCTTCGGTCCACACCGCGCCGATCGGCACCTGGTGCAGCGCCGAAACGATATCGCTCGCGCCTGCCTGCCGCACTTCATCGAGCGCAACGCCCGCCTCCGGCCCGAACCAGCGCCATCCTTCGCGCATCAAGTCACTCCCTGGCGCCGCGCGCCTAAACGAAATAATCCGGAAACTGCGTTCGCAGCGACGTCACGTCGGGGAACACCGCCTGCAGGTGCGTCGTCATCGCCTTCAGCGCCGCCGCCTCGTCATGCGCCGCGATCGCGTCGCGGATCATCTCGTGCTCGGCGATCACCGGCGTCGTCCGTCCGAGAAACGGCAGCGTCAGCCAGCGCGCGCGGTCGATATGCACCTTGGCCGGCCGCAGATAGCTCCACACCCCCGGCAGGTTCGCCACCGACGCGATGGCTTCGTGGAACGCCTCGTCGGCCCCCATGAAGCGGTCGAGCTGGTTGCGGTCGCGATAGAACCGCTGCTCGGCCAGAATGTCGTCGAGTAGAGCGACGTTCCGCTCCGTCGAAATCCGCGCCGCGTGCTGCACCGTCGCGCCCTCGAGCGCCTGCCGGATCACCACCGCCTCGGGGATCAGCGCGATGTCGAGCCGCGACACGAACGTGCCCTGTTGCGGCAGCACGTCCACCAGCCGCTCTTCCGACAGCCGGATCACCGCCTCGCGCACCGGCGTGCGGCTCACCCCGTAGCGGTCGGCCAGCATCTGCTCGCCCAGCGCCGTCCCCGGCTTCAGCGCCATGGTGACGATCTGCTGCTGCAGGTCGCGATAGATCGCGCTGCCGCTGGTTGCCCGCTCGCGCCGCCGCGCTCGTAATCCGGCGGCGTCCGACAGCGCTGCCTTCGCGTCGACCACCTGAATCTGCCTCCATAAACTGCCCTACCCCTGCATTTTGCTGTTGCAAGTGTCAACTAGTGCACTAGTATGCAAGCCATTGGGCGGGAAGGTAAGGACCTGGGAGGGTCGGCCGGCTCAAGGGAGAAAAACATGATCCGTTTGAATCGCCGGCAGACTCTTGCCGGCCTCGCCAGCATGGCCGCTTTGCCGGCCACGGGCGCATTTGCTCAAGGTCTTGCTCTGCCCACCGCCCCGGTGGCGCTCTCGGTCATCGACGTCGCCGGCAATCTGGCGCTGACCCAGAAGGCGATGGAGGCTTATGCCGCAAAGAACCCCAATCTGGTCTCCGCCATCACCTTCAACAAGGCGACCGCGCCCGAGCTGCCGGGCAAGCTGCTGGCCGAGCAGGCCGCCGGCCGTCTCGATATCGACTTCGTGCTGTCGGGCACCGACGCGCTGTCGGCAGGCATCACCCAGAACATCTGGACCAAGCTCCTGCCCGATTACGCCGGCTCGCTGCCCGATCTCGATTCGGTCTACCTCGATGCCGCCAAGAACATGCAGGCGCTGAGCCAGGGCTTTGGCGTCGTGGTCACCTACTATCCGTCCGGTCCGCTGATCGAGTACATGCCCGACCAGGTGGCGGAAGCCGATGTGCCCAGGAACACCGACCAGTTGCTGGCCTGGGCCAAGGCCAACCCCAACAAGTTCCTTTATGCCCGCCCCGCCAATTCCGGCCCGGGCCGCACCTTCATGATGGGCCTGCCCTACCTGCTCGGCGACTCCGATCCCAAGGATCCGGTCAAGGGCTGGGACAAGACCTGGGCCTATTTGAAGGAGCTGGGCCAGTACATCGAGTACTACCCCACCGGCACCGGCGCGCTGTTCAAGGAAGTCGGCGAAGGCACCCGCGCCATGACCGTCACCACCACGGGCTGGGACATCAATCCGCGCGTTCTCGGCACCGTGCCGGAAGAGGCCAAGGTCGGCAAGCTCGACGGCTTCCATTGGGTGGCCGACGCGCACTACATGCTGGTCCCCAAGGGCGTGGGCAACGACAAGCTCGCCGTCCTGCTCGACCTCATGAAGTACATGCTGACGCCCGAGGCGCAGGCCTACACCTACGACGAGGGCTATTTCTACCCCGGCCCGGCCGTCAAGGACGTGCCGCTGTCGATGGCCCCGCAGGACAGCCAGGACGCCATCAACCGGTTCGGCCGCCCCGAATATGCCGACTGGATCGCCAACAACCCGATCGAGACCCCGCTGCAGCCCGACGACATGGTTGCCGCGTTCAAGATCTGGGACGAGCAGGTCGGCGGCAGCCAGATCCAGCAATAGTTCTGGCCGGAGGGGACGGGCTTCGGCTCGTCCTCTCCATTTTCCCTTTCCAGCCCACGACAGGCGCCGTCCGTGCAGCTTTCGTCTACCCCGTTCAAGCAGATCCGGCTCGATCACGTCAGCCGCGCCTTCGGCAGCTTCAATGCGCTCGACGACGTGAACCTCACCGTCGAGCGCGGTGAATTCATCGCGCTCCTCGGCCCGTCCGGCTGCGGCAAGTCGACCGCCCTCAACTGCATCGCCGGGCTTCTCGCCACCACTGGCGGCGGCATCTATGTCGACGAGCGCCGCATCGATCAGCTCAAGCCCGAAGACCGCGGCTTCGGCATGGTGTTCCAGAACTACGCGCTGTTCCCGCATATGAGCGTGCGCAAAAATGTCGGCTTCGGCCTCGCCATGCGCCGCGTGGCGCGCGAGGAACTCGACCGCCGCGTCGACGCCGCGCTCGAGCTGGTGCGTCTCGGCAACCAGGGCGACAAGCTGCCCGGCCAGCTCTCCGGCGGCCAGCAGCAGCGCGTCGCCATCGCCCGCGCCATCGTCATCGAACCGCCGCTGGTGCTGATGGACGAACCGCTCAGCAATCTTGACGCCAAGCTGCGCCTCGAAATGCGCGCCGAAATCCGCCGCATCCATAACCAGCTCGGCGGCACCACCATCTACGTCACCCACGACCAGGACGAGGCGCTCTCGCTCGCCGACCGCATCGTGGTGCTGCGCGACGGCCGTATCCGCCAGGTCGGCCGGCCCGACGAGCTTTACGAAAATCCCGCCCATCTCGACGTCGCCGAGTTCATGGGCTTTCGCAACCGCGTCCCCGGCCAGGTCACCGCGATTGCCGATGGCATGGCCACCATCGCCGTGGGCAGCGCCAGCCTCAGCGGGCGCGCCGCCGGCGACCTGAAGCCCGGTGACGCCGCTATACTGATGGCCCGCCCCGACGACCTGGCGCCCGCCGATACCGGTCTCGCCGCCACCGTCGAAACCGTCGAATATCGCGGCCGCGAGTTCGTCGGCATCGCCCGCACCGCCGACGGCACCGAACTGGTGTTCCACACCACCACGCGCCTCGTCCCGCAGACCGCGATCGTTCTCGCCAACACGGCGCTCAACGCCCGCATCTTCCCGGCGGCGCCGTGACCGACGTTCGCGCCGATACGCTCAGCCTGCGTCAGCGCCTCGCCCTTCGCGGGCTCGACGGCACGACGCTGCTGATCCTGCCCGCGCTGCTCTTCCTGCTCGCGATCTTCGTCTATCCGTTCCTCTACGGCCTCTGGCTGAGCTTCTCGCCCAAGGCCGGCGGCTGGCTCGGCAACTACATCGCGTTCTTTTCCGATCCCTATCTCTACGACACAGTCTGGACCACGCTGGCTCTCGCCGTGCCGGTCACCATCGTCAGCCTCGTCATCGCCGTTCCCATCGCCTTCCGCGTGCGCCTGCTCCGCCGCCAGCGCCTGCTGACCACCATCCTCGTCCTGCCGATCACCCTCGGCACCGTGCTCGTCGCGCAGGGCCTGCTCAACTATCTCGGCCCGCAGGGCTGGTTCTCCCGCACCGCCATGCTGCTCCATCTGAGCAACGGTCCGGTCAAGCTCACCCACAATTACTGGGGCGTCTTCGCCTCGCTGCTGATCACCGGCTTCCCCTTCACCTTCCTGCTCACGCTGAGCTACATCACCGGCATCGATCCGGCGCTCGAGCAGGCCGCGGCGACCCACGGCGCCAGCGCCTGGCAGCGCTTCCGCCACGTCTTCCTGCCGCTGCTGGTGCCCGGCCTCGCCATCTCGTTCCTGCTCTCGTTCGTCCAGAGCTTCGCGGTCTTCCCGTCCGCCGTGCTGCTGGGCGCCCCTGCCGGCCCGACCCGCGTCATCTCCATCGCCGCCTATCAGGCCGCGTTCGAGCAGTACGACTACTCCATGGCCTCGGCCATCGCGATGATCATGGGCGTCGTCCAGTTGATCGTGGTCGTCATCGTGCTCGGCCTCAGAAACCTGTTCTACCGTGGCTCTACTGCAGGCGGCAAAGGATGATCCGCGACACGACTCTCGGCGCCAAGCTCTGGTCCACCGCCGTCTGGGTGGTCGTCGGCTTCTTCGTCCTCAACCTGCTCGCGATGATCGCGACGGTGATCGTCGACTCCTTCGCGACGCGCTGGCTCGGCACCTGGCTGCCCGTCGGCCTCACCACCAAATGGTACGTTTCCGCCTGGAGTGAGTTCCAGCTCAATCAGGTGCTGATCGTCACCTTCCAGATCGTCTTTACCGTCGTGGTGCTGGCGGGCCTGCTCGGCGTCACCGCTGCCTACGCCATGGCGCGCCGCAATTTCCCCGGCAAGAACATCGTCATGCTGCTGTTCCTGCTGCCGCTGCTGGTGCCGCCGATCACCTACGGCATCCCCATGGCGACCGTCCTCTACCAGACCGGTGCCGGCGGCACCTTCTGGGGCGTCGTCCTCGCCAATCTCGTGCCCACCGTGCCCTTTGTCATCCTGGTGATGATCCCCTTCGTCGAGCAGGTCGATCCCAAGATCGAGGCCGCCGCCCGCGTCTTCGGCGCCAACACCGTCCAGCTCTTCGTGCGCGTGCTGCTGCCGATGCTGCTGCCCGGCATCCTCGCCGCGCTGCTGCTCGTTTTGGTGCGCACCGTCGCCATGTTCGAGCTGACCTTCCTCGCCGCCGGCCCCACCAGCCAGACGCTGGTCGTCGTGCTCTATTATTCCGTCTTCGCCTCGGGCGTGCGCGCCATCCAGTCGATCGACGCCATGGCCGTCATCTATATGGTCACGACGCTGATCTGGCTGCTGATCGCCCTGCGCTTCGTCAACCCGACCCAGATCGTCGCCCGCGTCCGCCAGCCGAGTTAGCCGGCTTCGCCGCGCGGCTTGACACCAAACGGGGGCAAACCTAATAAGGCGGCGCTTTGAAGCCGTTCACCGGCTCTGGGGCGGGGTAGCTCAGGTGGTTAGAGCAGCGGAATCATAATCCGCGTGTCGGGGGTTCAAGTCCCTCTCCCGCTACCAAATTTCCTTCACAGACAGGCGACGTGCGAACCCGTTCGGGCGCCGCGGCCCCTCCTTTAGGCCGATGCGCAAAAACCACACGCGTGACGGGAAAATGGCATTCCTGTGGCAACGCCCTTGCGTCCATGCGCCTCAGATGCAGTGTAGCCCGAGCTTCGGGCTGGGATCGAGGGTCGGCTATGCCGATCCGATGCAGAACCCGGCCGGTCAAAGGGGGACAACATGCATCTGAAACTGCTCGTCGCGGCAATCCTGTCCGTTCTGATGGTCGCTGCGGCGCATGCCCAGGAGGGCGCGCGGGCATATTTCCCGGTTCCGGCCGGCACCAACGACATCGAAATCACCGGCACCTTCAGCCATCTCGGCGCGAGCGGCTCCTCGATCGACTCGGCCACCATCACACCGTCCTACCGCCGTACCTTCGACCTTGGCGGCGACGCCGCGACGTTCCTGATCGGCCTGCCGCTCGGCAAGGTGTCGGGCACTTTTAACTTCCCCATTCTCGGCTCGGTCACCCAGGAGACCGATCCCGCCCAGGGCGACCTTTTCATCGGCGGCACCATCGGCCTCATCAATGCACCCGCCCTCACGCCGATGGCCTTTGCCCAGTACCAGCCGGGCTTTTCGATGAGCGCCGTCGGCCGGGTGTTCATGCCGACCGGCGCCTACGACTCGACCCCGCCCAATCTCCTGAACCTCGGGCAGAACCGCTGGACCGTCGAAGCCATGCTGCCCATGAGCTACATCATGGGCACCTCGCTGATCGATCCGAACCTCACCACGTTCGAGCTCATCCCGACCGTGCAGATCTTCGGCGACAACAATGATCCGGTCGGTCTCGCCAAGGTGAGCAGCCAGGCGCCGCTGTTCGGCGCGGAAGCGCACATCACCCACAGCTTCAGCCCGATGGTCTGGGCCTCGGTCGATGGCTTCGCCGCGTTCGGCGGCGAGACGTCCATCGACGGCGTCAAGCAGAACAACGGCCAGCAGTCCCTGTCGGCCGGCGCCACGCTCGGCCTGACGCTCAGCCAGTCCGTCGCCCTGCGCCTCAGCTACCAGCAGCAGGTCTATTCGAAGACGCCGGACACCACGAGCCGCACCTTCATGGCCACCACGGCCTTCCTGTTCTGATCGCCAGCGCGGCGCCTCGGCTCCGCACCAAATCGCAGACCCCCGCGTCCGCCAGGCCGCGGGGTTTTCTTTTAATGCGATCGAAATCAGCCCAGCGCCGCTCGCAGCAAATCCCGTCCCGCCGCGATCTCCTCGTCGCTGACCATATGCTCCCGCGCCGCAAAGATCAGGCTTTGCGGCCGCGCCCCCGATGCCTCGAACCATTCGGCGGTCTCGCGCACCCGCCATGGCGGCACGAACGGGTCGGTCTCGCTCGTCGACAGCACCACCGGCATGCCGGCCAGCTCCTTTGCCGGCGCCCATGTCTCGCCCGCAGGCCCGATCAGCCCGCCGGTCCACAGCAGCGCCCCCGCATATCGCCGCGGATACCGATGGATGAATTCCGCCGTCAGGCATGCCCCCTGCGAAAACCCGCCGACGACGATGCGCCCGGCCGGAATCCCCTCCGCTGCCAGCCCGGCCACCACGCTCTCGTAATGCGCCAGGGCCGCCGACAGGAACGGCTCGTTCTCGTCAAACGGCGCAAGAAAGCTCTTGGGGTACCACGTGTTCCCGTCCGCCGCCGGCAGTAGGTACCGCACGCCGGGCAAGCCCACCCGCTCCGCCAGCGCCCGCATATAGGCGGGGTCGAGCGTCCGCCCGTGCACCAGCACCGCCGTCAGGCGGGGCGCATCGCCTGTTCGATATTCGACGACGGGGTTCTGGTGCACGAACGGGTTCCGTCAGCTCTTCGGCCGGTTGGCGGCTGGAACGGTGATCTTTTCGAGCGGCGCGATGATCTCCGCCCGCCGGCTCTCGAACCACGGCGGCAACTGAATGCTCTGGCCCAGCTCGCTCAGCGGCTCGTCGGTGGCAAAGCCGATATTGGTCGTCGCGAGCTCGGTGAGGATGCCGCCCGGCGAACGCACATACACCGAGTGGAAATAATTGCGGTCCTTGATCTCCGACGCGTCGGTATAGCCCAGCCCTTCGAGATAGAGTTTGAGCTTCATCTGCACCTCGTCGTTCGCCACCTGGAACGCCACGTGGTGCACCGTGCCTTCGCCGAACGTCCAGCTCCCTTGCGGCGTGTTCGGATCGTGCCGCAACACCACCGTCTTGCACGGGCCGCCGTCCTGGATGTCGTAGCGGTGGAACTGGCCTTCCTCGCCCGATTTGGTGAAGCCCAGCCCTTCGGTGAAATAGGCGTGCTGCCCCTCGAGGTCGCGCACCGACATCATCACGTAGTTGAAGCCCTTGACCGAGTGCGCCTCGGAAATCTCGTCCGTCACCCAGCCGGCACGCTTGTCGCGATCGTCGCCGATCAGCTCATAGGTATTGCCGGCCGGGTCCTCGAAGCTCAGCAGGCTCTGGCCGAACCGCTTCTGGATGCCCTTGTGCGCTACCTTGTGCCGGTCGAGATGGCTGACCCAGAAATCGAGCGAGTTCTCGGCCACCGAATAGGCGGTCGAGGCGATCTGCCCCGAGCCGCGCCGGCCTTTGATCCCCGCCTGCCGGTACGGGAACGTCGTCATCACCGTGCCGATCTCGGCATTCTTGTTGGCGTAATAGAGGTGATAGATCGGCGCCGTGCCGTCGAACAGCACTGTCTGCTTGATCAGCCGCTGGCCGATCACCTGGGTCATGAAGTCGATGTCGGCCTGCGCCCCGCCCACGCACGATGTGACGTGGTGGATGCCGGTGATGATCGAATGTTCCTCGCGCATGAACGCTCTCCCTTTGCTGGGGAAAGACTAGGCGCGCGTCCGCGCCCCGCCCTGCACGTTCCGCTCAAACGCTCTGCACGAAACGATCGTCCCGCCCGACGATGCGGCGGAGCGCGCCGGCGAGGTCGCCGGTGCGTCCCGTCGCACGCCACGCCACCATCTGGTCCGGCCGCACCAGCAGCGCACCGTCGTCGCCGACGCCGCGCGCCCGCGCCCAGTCGCCGAACGGGTCCTCGTAGTCGCAATCGGGCCCGATGGTCGCCACCTCGACCGGCACGCCAAGCGCCTCGCTCACCGCCCGTGCCGCCTCGCGCCAGCCCTCGCCGCCGATGCCGGTCAGCAGCGTGAAGCGTCCCCGCCCCACCACGTCGAGGCTCGAGAAATTCTGCCGGTCCCGCACTAGCCAGACATGCGGCAGCCGCGCGCCGGGCGTCGTCGTCGGCTGGTAGATCAGCTCGGCATCGTCGCTGAAGGCGTGGCTGTCGCCCGCGCCCATCGCCACCGCATCCGACACGTAGCGCTGGTTCATCTCGACGCCATGTGCGTCGAACTCGTAGACCTTGGCCGCAATCGCCTCGCGCAGCTTGCTCCGCCGCTCCTGCGCCTCGGGCGTATCGGCCTTGCGCGCCTCCATATTGGCGTTCATCACCGCCGGGTCGGTGCTGTCGAGCAGCCCCAGCGCCCCGAAGATCGGTCCGAACTCCGCGATCGATTTGTTGGCGCGGTCGACCACCTGCTTGCCGATCGGCGCCCGCTCGGCATCGTAGCTGTCGAGCAGATGCGGCCCGGCCTCGCCCTTCAGCACCGCCGCCAGCTTCCAGCTCAGATTATACGCATCCTGGATCGACGTGTTCGAGCCGAGCCCGTTGCTCGGCGGATGCCGATGCACCGCGTCGCCCATGCAGAACACCCGCCCGGCCGAATAGCGCGTTGCATGCATGTGGTTGACCGTCCAGGTCGACCACGAGGTGATGTCGATGGGGATCTCGTCGTCGCCGATGAGTTGCCGCGCCAGTTGCTCGCAGATCTCGCGCGTCACCGTCGGCGCCGGCTGGGTGATGTCGTAGCCCCACACGATCAGCCATTCGTTCCACGGCCGGATCATGCGCACCAGCCCCATGCCGATGCCGCCGACATTCGAGCCCGGCTGCAACACCCAGTAGAGCACGCTCGGCCGGTGCCCGACATATTTGGTGAGATCGGCCTTGAACAGAATGTTGATCGAGCCGCCGACTCCCATCCGGCCTTCCATCGGCAGGCCCACATCGGCCGCGACCTTGGAGTTGCCGCCGTCGGCGCCGATCAGGTACTTGGCGCGGATCGGGTACGTCTCGCCCGATACCCGGTCGCGCACCGTCGCGGTCACACCCGTCTCGTCCTGCGTCAACGATAGATATTCGGTGGAGAGCCGCGCCTTGGTTCCGCGCGCGCACGCCGCCTTGAACAGCAGCGGCTCCATGAATGTCTGCGGCAGGTCCACCATCGTCGTCGGGCTTGCGAGTCTGTGTCGCGCCTGCGTCATCGGGTCCGAGCCCCAGCTCCGCATCCGCCCCAGTTCCTCGCCCGCCAGCGAGGTGCAGAACACATTGTTGCCCATCAGCTCGTTCGGCGTCGCATACAGCATCGCCTCGTCCTCGAGCCCGAGGTCGCGCAGCACCTCCATCGTCCGCTGGTTGGTGATGTGGGCGCGCGGCGTGTCGGCCAGCCAGCGATATTTGGTGACCAGCACATTGTCGACGCCATAGCTCGACAGCAGCGCCGCCGCCGCGGACCCGGCAGGTCCGCTGCCGACGATGAGGACATCGGTTTCGATCATTTCATTCTTCCTTCGCTGCCTGAACGTTGGCGTCGATCTTGCAGTCGGCGCCCCTCCCCCTTGAAGGGAGGGGTTGGGGTGGGGGTTCTCTCAGCGATAGTCATTTTCCCGGCTTCAGCCCGAAATGATGCTCGAGGCGCTTCCAGTGGCCGAGTTCCGGCCGGCCCGGCGCCGGTCCTTCGCCCTCGTCGAGCTCGACGATCAGCGACTGCTTGACGCCGAACACGGCGTCGCTGTCGAGATACGGATCGCCGTCGACGAACAGATGCGTCACCAGCGTGTCGTAGCCCGGCTGCGCGATCATGAAGTGGATATGCGCCGGCCGGTATGGATGCCGCTTGGTCGCCTTCAGCATCTCGCCCACCGGCCCGTCATAGGGGATGGGGTAATATTTCGGCACCAGCGTCCACAGCGAGAACCGCCCCTCGCCGTCGGCGATGAACCGCGCTCGCAATTGCGGATCGTCGCCCGGCTTCTGCACGTCGTAAAAGCCGTCATCGTCCGATTGCCACACATCGACCAGTGCGCCGACCAGCGGCTTGCCGTCGGGCGAGGTCACCTGCCCGCTCACATGGAGCGGCGTTCCACTGAGTCCCGCCGAAATGTCCGCGCCATGCTGCTTGACCGGCGGGTTCTGCACATAGAACGGCCCCAGCACCGTGGTTTCGGTCGCCCCCGCCGGCTGCCGGTGGTTGATCGCGTCCACCAGCATCGAAATTCCCAGCGTATCCGACAGCAGGATGAACTCCTGCCGCTTGTCGTCGCTGATCTGCCCGGTGCGCGTCAAAAACATGATCGCTGCCAGCCACTCGTCCTGCGTCAGCTCGACGTCGCGCACGAAATCATGCGCATGCCGCACGAGGCTGGTGAGGATCTGCTTCAGCCGCGGATTCGGCGTCGCCGCAAAGCGCTCGACGACGGCATCGGTGATCGAATGTTCGTTGAAATCGCGTGTCGGCATCTCATGCCTCCGGTCTGGTGGTCTGCGAAGAATTGAGCGGCTCGAGCCGCCGCCGCGTCGGGAACAGATGAATGCCGGTCGCGGCGCTGAAACTGCCCCACAGCCCCTTGGGCGCGATCAGCATCACGGCGATGCCGAGCACGCCGAGCAGGATCAGGTACCACGGCCCGTAGCTCGACAGCGTCGACTGCAGCACGACGAAGATGATCGCCCCGAGGATTGGCCCTTCGATTGTCCCGATGCCGCCGATGACCACGATGAAGATCACGTACGCCGTCCAGTCGAGCACCGAGAACGCCGCGTCCGGCGAGATGCGGGCGCTGTCGAGGAAATACAGCGCTCCCGCCAGCGCCGTGCCGAATGCCGCGAACACATAGGCGAGGAACTTGGTGCGCGTGATGTCGACGCCGACGCTTTCGGCCGCCACCTCCGTGTCGCGGATCGCCGCCAGCGCCAGCCCGAAGCGCGAGCGCAGCAGCCGGTAGACCACCGCTACGATCGCCACCATCACCACCAGCGCCGCCCAATAGATGACGATTTCGCGCGCCGCGGCGCTGCGCACCCCGAACAGCTCGGCTGCCCAGTCGAGCCCCAACATCGAGCCGGTGGCGCTGCGCGGCAGCGACGTTCCGGTGCCGCCGCCCAGTGTCTTCCACTGCGCCATCAGCAGCCGGAACACTTCGGCCACTACCCACGTCACCACCGCGAAATAGGCGCCCTGCATGCGGAACACCACGAACCCCACCGGGATCGACAGCACCGCCACCGCAATCGCCGACAGCAGCACCGCCAGCAGCGGATCGACCCCGAAGCTGACGATCACCGCGAACAGCCCATAGCCGCCGAGCCCGACGAACGCCTGCTGCCCCACCGAGATCAGCCCGGCATAACCGGCGAGCAGGTTCCAGCATTGCGACATCGCGACCAGCAGGAAGATCAGGATCAAATCCTGCAGATACGCCCGCGGCACGAAATGCGGCGCCATCGCCAGCACCACGATGCCGACGATGAACACCACCAGCGCAATGCGCGAGGTGCGGGTCGCCGTGACCGCAGTAAACCGCTCCGCCATCAGCCGACCCTCGGCAACAGGCCGCGCGGCCGCACGAGGATGATGACGAGGAACACCAGATGCCCCGCGAGCTGCTGCCATTCCGGGCTGATCGAGCCGCCCACGGTCTGCGCGATGCCGAGGATCACGCCACCCAGCAGCGTCCCCCAGAAGCTCCCTAGCCCGCCGATCACCACCGCCTCGAACGCGTAGAGCAGCCGCGCCGGCCCGGCGCTCGGATCGAAATTGGCCCGCACCCCCATGAAGAACGCCGAAATCGTGATCACGACGAACGAGATGCCCATCGCGATGGCAAAGATTTTCCGTGGATCGACGCCCATGATCTGGACGATTTCGACCGAGTCCGACGTGGCGCGCAGAATCCGCCCGAGCCGCGTGCGGTAGAACAGCATGCTCAGCCCCAGCACCACGACCACCGCCATGACGAACGTCAGCACCGGCACCACGCCCAGCGTAATGTCGCCGACGCTGAACGCCGCCGTCTCCAGCGCCCCCAGCGACAGCCGCCGGCTGTCGGCCGAAAAGATCTGGAGAAGCCCGTTCTGGACGATGATCGACAGCCCGAACGTCACCAGCAGCGGCACCAGCAGATCGTTCTTCAGCGTCCGGTTGAGGATCAGCCGCTGCAGTCCCCAGCCGAACGCGAACATGAACGGCAGCGCGATCATCGCCGCCACCGGCGCCGGCAAACCGAACCCCGTGGCGATGGCAAGGATAACGAACGCCCCCAGCACGATGAAATCGCCATGCGCCAGGTTCACCAGCCGCATCACCCCGAAGATCAGCGCCAGCCCGGCGGCGTAGAGCGCATACAGACCGCCCAGCAGCACACCCTGGATCAGCGTATTGACCAGGCTCATGCCGCCGCTCCGAAATACGCCGCCTGGATCGCCTCGTGCGACAGTTCCGTCGGCCGCCCGCTGAGGCTCACCCGCCCCTCCATGAAGCAATAGACCCGGTCAGCCGCGCGCAGCGCTGCGCCCAGGTCCTGCTCCACCACGATGATCGTCGTCCCCCGCCGCTTGACCTCGGCCAGCGCCGCATACACGTCGCGCACGATGGCTGGCGACAGCCCGAGCGAAATCTCGTCGCAGAGGAGAATGCGCGGGTTCGCCATCAGCGCCCGCCCGATCGCCACCATCTGCTGCTGCCCGCCCGACAGCATCGTCGCCGCCTGCAGCCGCCGCTCGCGCAAAATCGGAAACAGCTCGTAGATGCTCGAAAGCGACCAGCCGCGATCGACCGCTTTGCCCTCCGCTCCGATCTGCAGATTCTCTTCGACGCTCAGCGATGGAAACAGCTTCCGCCCTTCGGGCACCAGCGCCACGCCGAGCCGCACCATGTCGAATGGCCGCGTGCCGCCGACCGGCTGACCGTCGAGCCAGATCTGCTCCCGCTGCGATCCCGCGAGCCCGCTCAGCGCCGCAAGAAACGACGACTTGCCGGCGCCATTCGCGCCGATGATCGAGATCGTCTCACCCTCGGCGACGCTGACCTCGACGCCGAACAGCGCCTGGAAATCGCGATAGAACACGTCGAGCCCGCGCGTTTCGAGCAGCACGCTCATGCCGCCGCCTCGTCGATCCCGAGATACGACCGCCGCACCGCCGGGTCCGCCATCACCGCGCGCGGCTCGCCCTCGGCGATCTTCTTGCCGAACTCCAGCACCAGCAGCCGCCCCACCACCGACAGCAGCGCGTGAACGATATGCTCGATCCACACAATGGTGATGCCCTCGGCATTGAGCGATTTGATCAGTCCCACCAGCGCCGCGCACTCGGCCTCCGTCAGCCCGCCGGCGATCTCGTCGAGCAGCAGAATCTTCGGCGACGTCGCCAGCGCCCGCGCCAGTTCCAGCCGCTTGCGGTCGAGCAGCGTCAGCCGTCCCGCCACCACATTGGCCTTGCCCAAGAGCCCCGTCCGCTCCAGCACCGCCGCACACGCCTCCGTGCTGTCGCCCCCGGCATCGGCGACGCCGAACTGCCGCGCCACCAGCAGATTCTCGAACACCGTCAGACTCTCGAACGGCCGCGGAATCTGGAACGACCGTCCAATCCCCGCCCGGCAGCGCTCCCGCGCCGGATCGCGCGTGATGTCGCGGCCGGCGAGCACGATGCGGCCGGCGTCGGGCTTCAGCACGCCGGTCACGAGGTTGAACAGGCTCGATTTGCCCGCGCCATTGGCGCCGATGATGCCCAGCGCCTCGCCGTCGGCCACCGACAGGTTCACCCCGTCGGCGGCGACGATGGCGCCGAAGCGCTTGCTGACCCCGGACAGCTCGAGCAGCATCGCTTACGCGAGCGCTTCCATCTTGCCGCCCGCCGGCACGTTCGGCGCATGGCTGTTGTCGACGACCACCAGATCGAAGCTCTTCTTGTCGTCCCTGATGCGCCACTGCCCGCCGACCAGCGGCGTCTTGCACACATTCTCGGCCACCGGGCCCAGCGAGGTGTCGGTGCCCCACTGCACCTTGCCGGTGAGCGTATCGAGGTTCGTCGCCTTGATCGCGGCGATCACGGCGTCCGGGTCGCTCGCATCCGCGGTGCGCTTCAGCACATCGAGCGCCACCTCGAACAGCGAGTAGACGAAGCCGATCGGCTGCGTCCACGGCCGCCCCGAGAATTTGGTGAAGGCGTCCGCCACCTGCCGGCCGCTGTCGCCGGTGAGCGACGATTTGAACGGATGGTCCGGCGTCCACCACACCTCCGACGAGAGGTTGTGCCCGAGCGGCCCGAGCGCCTCCACGGCCGACGGGAACAGGATCGCCTTGGCCACCGTCACCGCCTTGGGCTTCAGCCCCTGCTGGTTGGCCTGCGTCCAGAACGTCGTGAAGTCCGGCGGAATCACCACGCCCGTGACGATGTCGGTGTTCGCGCCCTTGAACGCGGTGATCTGCGCGGTGAAATCGTCGTTGAGGTCCTGGTAGCGGCCGGGGTCGGTCACCACGTAGCCGCCATTGGCCTTGAGGCCCGGCGCGATGCCGACATTGGGATCGCCCCAGGCGTTGCCGTCGCCGTCGTTCGGGAACAGCCCGCCCACCTGCTTGTTGGTGTCGAGCTGGTTCCACATCGCGGAATACACCGCGATGATGTCCTCGAGCCCCCAGAAATAGTGGAACGTCGATTTAAAGTTCGTCCAGCTCTTCGGGTCGCCCGGGTTCGCCTGCCGCCCGATATACCAGGGCTGCCACGGCGCCATCGTCGAAATGCACGGCACTTCTTCCACTTCGCAGGTCGTCGACACCGGATTGGTGGTCTCGGGCGTCGAGGCCACCACCATCAAATTCACGCCCTCGTCGACGATCAGCGACTTGGCCGCTTCCGACGCTTTGTTGGGGTCCGACTGGCTGTCGCGCACCACGATCTGGATGCCGTCGCCCGCGAGCTTGGTCATCGCGTCGATCACGAACTTGTCGGCTTCGGCGAACGCCGCGAGCGGTCCCGATTGCGGCGTGACGTAACCGATCTTGACCGGTCCGGCGGCGCGCACGGCGGGGGCGAACAGGCCGCCGGCGCCGATAGCCGCAACGCTCGCGGCGGCGCCCTTCAGCACGGTGCGGCGGTTCATGGCAGGCGATATGAGCTTAGGCATAGGTTCCTCCCGATTGTTGTTGTTCGTCACGAGCCGGGCCGGCGCCGGAAAAAGGCATCGTCCAGCAGTTGGCGGATCTCGTCGCGGCTCGCCGGCCGCGGATTCCAGTAAGGGTTCGCCACCACCATCTCGGCGGCGCGATCGAGCCCGGATTCGGGCATGCCGATCTCCCTGAGCGTCATCGGCGCCCCGAGCTTCTGCGCAAAATCGTAAAGCCCCGAACCGAGCCGCGCCGTCCCCAGCGCCCGTGCCGCCGGCTGCAACAGCTCCGGCACCGCGACCTCGTTGAACGCCGCCGTATGCGGCAAAATCACCGTATGCGTCTCCGCATGCGGCAGGTCGAAGCTGCCCCCGAGCACGTGGCAGATGCGGTGGTGCAGCGCCATGCCCACCGCCCCGAGGCAGGTGCCGCAGGCCCACGCACCGTAAAGTGCATCGCTGCGCGCCTCGCGATTGCGCGGATCGGCGACCACGCGCGGCAGCGCCCCGGCCAGCGCGCGAATGCCCTCGGCCGCGAGGATCGAAATGACCGGGTTGCGATCCTTGGTGTAAAGCGCCTCCACCGCATGCGCGATGGCGTTGATCCCCGACGTCACCGACAGCCCCGCCGGCAGGGTGAGCGTCAAATCCACGTCGTAGAGGATCACCTCGGGCAAAATCGCCATGCCCCGCTGCGTGGTCTTCTTGCCCTCGGCCGTCTCCCCGAGGATCGGCGTCGCTTCCGATCCCGCGTAAGTGGTGGGGATGACGATCTGGTCGAGCCCGGTGCGCAGCGCAATCGCCTTGCCGAGCCCGGTGGTCGAGCCGCCCCCGAGCGCGATCAGGCAATCGGCGCCTGCCGCCTTCACCGCCGCCAGCGCCGTCTCCGTCACCTCGACCGGCGTATGCATGGTGGCGCCGCTGAACACTCCGGCGCTCAGTTCGCGCAGGCTGTCGGCCAGCGTCCGCGCGCTATCGGCCTGCTGCGGCGTCGACAGCACCATGGCGCGGCGATGGCCGAGGCGTTCCAGCTCGTCGCCCGCGGCGGCCAGCGTCCCCGATCCAAACACCACGCGCTGCGACAGCGCCTGATAGGCGAAAGGCTCCATGGCGTCTCCCGCCCGGATGCCGATGCGGCTCCGGTGCCATGCTGCCGATTTTGCCGCACGCCCGCATCGCCGTCCTGCATGAACGGCGCCACGACCTGCACAAAACGATCGTCAGTTCTGCGCGGCTTTGCGGAAGGCGGCGGGGGTCGTGTCGCACCAGCGGCGGAACATCCGCGTCAGGTGCTCCTGGTGCGAGAAGCCGCATTCGAACGCGATCTCGGCAATCGAGGTCTGGCTCGAGCGCAGCAGCGTCTGCGCCCGCTTGAGCCGCAGCACCAGCAGATATTGATGCGGCGGCAGGCCGAGCTCCAGCCGGAACTGCCGGGCGAAATGGCTCGGGCTGCGGTTCACCGCCCCGGCGATGTCCTCGAGGCTGATCGGCCGCTCGAGATTGTCCTGCATGTAGTCGACCGCCTCGGCCACCACCCGCGCGATGATCGCCGGCCGCGCCAGCGGCGGCCCCGACCGTACATTGGACGTCGAGTGGTGCCGCACGAGTTGCGACGCGATGGCGCGCGACAGGTAATCGACGTAAAGCCCGGTGCCGTATTCGTCCTCGCTCAGCGCCAGGTTGATCGCCGCCAGCAGGCTGTTGAGCGCCGGGTCGGGTGCGAGGAACTGCGGTGGAATTTCCACCAGCGACGGGTCGCCGTCGATCAGGTCGGCCGCCACCTCTTCGATGATGGCGCGCCGCACATAGACATGGAGCGTGTTGAGCGCCCCCATCAGCCGCACCCCGAAATCCATGCCGCCGGGTACGAGGTGAATGCCTCCCGCCGGCACCACGCAGCGCGCATCCGCCGGGCCATGCAGCCGGTCGATCGCCACCGGCCCGTCGACATGCAGCACGATCAACTGGTCGGCGACCTTGGGGAAAAAGCCTTCATAGGGCAGCTCGCGCTGCGCCGACGCATAGAGCGACGTCCAGTTGAATCGGTCGCTGGAGGCGCGCACCATGTTCTCCGGCCGCGTCAGAATCCCATGCGTCTCATGGACGCGAAACGGCGCCCCAGCCAGCATTTCCTCGTCCTCCCCTGCCGGTTTCCGGCGTTTGGCACAAAGCCTACTTTCGATTGCAGGGGGGCGCAAGCACCGCTCAGAACGGCAGGCCTACGTAGTTTTCGGCCAGCGACGCCGCCGCCGCATCCGAATGCACCAGATAGTCGAGCTCGGCCCGTTGCAGCCGTTCGGCGAAATCGTCGCTGCGCGAAAACCGATGCAGCACCGATGTCATCCACCACGAAAACCGCTCGGCCTTCCACACCCGCGCCAGCGCCCGCGCCGAATAGCCGTCGAGCCCGGCCTCGCTGCGCTCCGCATAGTGCTCGCGCAGCGCCGCTGCGAGATAGTGCACGTCGCTCGCCGCGAGGTTCAGCCCCTTGGCGCCCGTCGGCGGCACGATATGCGCCGCATCGCCGCACAGGAACAGCCGGCCGAAGCGCAGCGGCTCCGTCACGAACGAGCGCAACTGCGCCACCGATTTCTCGATCGACGCCCCGATGGTGATCCGCTGCGCCGCCGCCGCCGGCAGGCGCCGGCGCAGCTCGTCCCAGAACATCGCATCGCTCCACGCCTCTGCCTTCTCGCTGGCGTCGACCTGGATGTAGTAGCGGCTGCGCGTCGGCGAGCGCATCGAGCACAGCGCGAACCCCCGGGCGTGGCGCGCATAGATCAGCTCGTCGGCCGCCGGCGGCACGTCGGCGAGAATGCCGAGCCAGCCGAACGGATACACCCGCTCGAACGCCGCCATCGCCGCCGCCGGAATGCTTTGCCGGCTGATGCCGTGAAACCCGTCGCACCCCGCGATATAGTCGCAATAGAGCACCTGCTCGGCGCCGCCCGCCATATAGGTCACATAGGGCGAGCCGTCGAAATCGTGCAGCTCCACCTCACCGGCCTCGTAGATCGTCGCCGCCCCCGAAGCCGCCCGCGCTTCCATCAGATCGCGCGTCACTTCCGTCTGTCCGTAGACGGTGACCGTCCGTCCACCGGAATGATGTTTCAGGTCGAGCCGGTGCAGCTCGTCGCCGAACGCCAGCTCGATCCCCTCATGCACCAGCCCCTCGCTGTGCAGGCGCGCGCCGCAGCCGACCTCTTCGAGCATGGCGACCGTGCCCTGCTCCAGCACGCCCGCGCGGATGCGGCTCAGCACATGCGTCGCCGTGCTGCGCTCGACGATCACATTGTCGATGCCCGCCCGGCTCAGCAGCGCCCCGAGCAACAGGCCCGCCGGCCCCGCGCCGATGATCGCCACCTGCGTGCGCATCACGGCGCGCCGATGCGGGTGATGTTGCCGCACAGCGTCAGCGCCGTCCGCAGCCCCGCGGCCGTCGTCATCAGCATCTGCGGCAGCACCAGCCATTCGAGCGTCCACGCTGCCCCCGACCGCTCCTGCTCGTGCACCAGCGCGTCGTGCATGCCGCCCATCAGCGTCGCGTTGTACCGCGCCAGCGTCACCAGCACCTCCGCGCCCACCGGGTTGGATTTGTGCGGCATCGCCGACGACGTGCCGCCGCCGGCAATCGCGATCTCGCCGAACCGGTTCTGCGCCATCAGCGCGATGTCCGCGCCCATCTTGCCGAGACTGCCGCTGACCAGCGACAGCCAGCTCCCGAGTTCCGCGAAATTGTCGCGCTGGCTGTGCCAGCTCCGCTCCGGCAGCCCGAGCGCAAGCTTTTGCGCCAGCCGCGCCGCCACCGCCGGCCCCTTGTCGCCGAGCTTGTCGAGCGTCCCCGCGGCGCCGCCGAACTGCAGCACCAGCAGCCGCGGCAGCAGCGCATCGAGCCGCTCGACATGCCGCCGCAGCGGCAGCCGCCACGCCGCGATCCGGTCGCTGACCCGGATCGGGATCGCGTCCTGCATGCGCGTATGCGCCATCAGCTCGTTGCCGCCGAACCGACCGTCGAGTTCGGCCAGCAGATGCGCCAGCGTCTCGAGCCGCGCCTTGAGTTCGGTCAGCACCGGCCGCAATTGCAGCACCAGCGCGGTGTCGATCACGTCCTGGCTGGTGGCGCCGAAATGCACATGCTGCGCATGCGGCGGCGCAATCGGCTCGCGCAATTGCCGCACCAGTTCGGGCACCACCACGCCGTCCCGCACCGTCGCCGCCGCAATCGCCGCATCGTCCGGATGAAAATCCATGAGGTGCTCGGCGATAAGCTCCCCCGCCTCCGCCGGGATCGCGCCCTCTTCCGCCTCGGCCAGCGCCAGCGCCACTTCGAACAGCAGCATCTGCCGCAACGCCGCGTCCGGGCCTAGCTCGCGCGCCACCGTCTCGTCACCGAGCAGGCGGCCCAGCCACGGATGTTCGAAGGGCGACACGCTCATGCCGCCGCCTCAGCTATCGAAGAACACCGTTTCATTCGGCCCCTGCAAATGAATGTCGAAGCTCACTCTGCCGCCCTCGCGCTGCCCGATCAGCGTCCTGACCCGCGACCGGTGCTCGATGCGCATGAGGATCGGATCGGCCGCGTTGGCCTCCGCCTCGTCGGAAAAATACATCCGCGTATGCAGCCCCAGATTGATGCCCCGCGCCACGATCCACAGCGTCAGATGCGGCGCCTGCAGCCGCCCGTCGGGAAACGGCACCCGCCCCGGCTTGATCGTCTCGAACCGGAACGCCCCGGTCTCGGCATTGGCTGGACTGCGCCCCCATCCCGCGAAGTTCGGGTCCGCCGTGCCGCGCGTCTCCGACGGGCTCGGATAAAGCCCCGTCGCGTCCGCCTGCCAGATCTCCACCACGCAGTCGCGCAGCGGCTCGCCCATGCCGTCGAACACCCGGCCGCTCACCTCGATCCGCTCGCCTTCGGTGTTGGCATTGACCATCGCCGCCCCGAGGTCCGCCGCAAACACGCCGCCGATCCCGACGAAGTTCGGCGTCAGCCCGATATGCACATACGGCCCCGCGGTCTGCGACGGCGTCTCCTTCAGCCCATGCAGCGCCTGTGGCATCAATTGCCCTCCAGCCGGTTCTCGAACAGCGTCGAGCGGCGGCCGCGCAGCACGATGTCGAACTTGTAGGCCATCGCGTCCATCGGCACCGTCAGCGCCATGTCGAGCGGCGCGATCAGTTGCTCGATCGCGCGCCTGTCGGCGATGCCGCCCACCATCGGGTCGAGCCAGATCAGCGGGTCGCCCTCGAAATACATCTGCGTGATCAGCCGCTGCACGAAGCCCGACCCGAACACCGAGAAATGGATATGCGCCGGCCGCCAGTCATTGACCCCGTTCGGCCACGGATACGGTCCCGGCCGGATCGTGCGGAAGCTGTACGATCCGTCGGCGCCCGAAATCGTCCGCCCGCAGCCGCCGAAATTGGGGTCGAGCGCCGCGACATATCCCTCCTTCTTGTGCCGATAGCGCCCGCCGGCATTGGCCTGCCAGAACTCGATCAGCACCCCCGGCACGCCCGCGCCGCGCTCGTCCAGCACCCGGCCATGCACGATCAGCCGTGGCCCGATGGCGCTCTCGCCCGGCCGGGCGAAATTGTGGATCAGATCGTTGTCGAGTTCGCCGATGATCGCGTGCCCGAACGTCGGTCCAGTCATCTCCGACAGCGTATTGCCGAACGAAATCGGCGCCTGCTGCGGCGACCGCAGCACGCTCGTCTTGTACCGCGGCGTCAGCGCCGGCGGATGCCACAGCCGGTCGCGCGCGAAAAATGCCCCGGTCTCCGGCGGCTGGTTGCTGCCCGGCGCGCTCATGCCGATTTGCCCGCGTCGAGATCGGCGAACACCTGCTTGGCCACGCGGAACGCCGTGTTCCCCGTCGGCACCCCGGCATAGATCGCCACATGCAGCAGCGCCTCGCGGATATCGGCCGCCGTCGCGCCGGTCCGCACCGTGGCGCGGATATGCATCGCCATCTCGTCATAGTGCCCGAGCGCTGCCAGCAGCGCGATGGTGACGATCGAGCGCTCGCGCCTGCTCCATTCGTCGCGCGACCACAAATTCCCCCATGCCGCCTCGGTGATCAGCGTCTGGAACGGCGCGTCGAACTCGGTGGTCGCCGCCTCGGCGCGCGTCACGTGCTCGTCGCCCAGCACGGCGCGGCGCGTCGTCTCCCCCTGCTGCAGGCGCGGCGATTTGACCTCAGTGGCTGACATGGGACACCGTCTCCGTTCCGGCGAACGCGATGAACGCCCGCATGATTTCGGCCAGCGTGGCTGGCTGTTCGACGCAAGGGATATGGCCGCAATTGCGGATCGTCTCGAACCGCGCCCCGGGGATCGAGCGGGCAAACGCCGCCACCGCTGCCGGCGCTACCGAAGCGTCGGCGTCGCCCACGATGCAGATCGTCGGCACGCCGATCAGCCGCGCCGCCGCCGTCAGGTCGGCGTCGCGCAGCGCCGCGCAGGTGGCGATGTAGCCATCCGGCGGCTGCCGCACCAGCATGGCGCGGTAGCCCGCCATCGCCTCCGGCTCGGCCGCGCGAAACTGCGGCCCGAACCAGCGCTCCATCACCGCATCGGCGATCGCCTCCATCCCGCCCGCTTCGATCCTGCCGATCCGCGCCGCCCACATCGCCGCATCGCCCATCCTGGCCGCCGTGTCGCAAAGGATCAGCGCGCGCACCAGCTCCGGCCGGCTGGCATAAAGCTGCTGCGCCACGATCCCGCCCACCGACAGCCCGACGATGATCGCTGGCGGCGCCTCGACATGCTCGAGCAGCGCCGCGAGATCGTCCGCCAGGTCCTCCATGCGATACGGCGTCGCGCCCACCTCCGACAGCCCGTGCCCGCGCATGTCGTAGGTGAGGATGGCGAAATCCCCCGCCAGCCGCACGATCACGTCGCGCCAGATGCGAAAATCCGTGCCGAGCGAATTGACGAACACCAGCAGCGGCCGCGCCGCCGGCGAACCGATCATCTGGTAGTGTAGCGTCACGTCGTTGAGCCGGGCGAATTGCAATTGGAGTCTCGTTTCACTCAGAACGGATAGTGCTGGTTCGGGTCCTCGATCGTCACCCAGCGCAGATCGGTGAATTCGGCAATCGCCGCCTTGCCGCCGAACCGGCCATAGCCCGAGCCCTTCACCCCGCCGAACGGCATCTGCGCCTCGTCGTTCACCGTCGGTCCGTTGATGTGGCAGATGCCGCTTTCGAGCCGCGCCGCGACATCGAGCGCCCGCTGCACGTTGCGGCTGAAGATCGCCGCCGACAGCCCGTATTCGGTGTCGTTGGCCACCCGCACCGCCTCGTCCTCGCCGCTGACGCGCACGATCGGCTTCACCGGCCCGAACGACTCTTCGCTATAGAGCCGCATCGCCGGCGTCACATTGTCGACGATGGTTGCCTCCACCACCGTGCCGGTGCGCTTGCCGCCGGCACGCACCTTGCCGCCCTTCGCCACCGCATCGGCGATCAGCGCTTCCATTTTCTCCGCCGCCGAAAGGCTGATCAGCGAGCCGAGCACCACATGCCCGCGCGGATCGCCCGCCGGCAGTTGTGCCGCGCGCGCCGCGAGCCTGTCGACGAACGCATCGGCCACCCTGGCGTCGACGATGATCCGCTCCGTCGACATGCAGATCTGTCCCTGATGCATGAAGCTGCCGAACACCGCGGCGTTCACCGCCGCATCGATGTCGGCATCCTCGAGCACGACGAACGGCGCCTTGCCGCCCAGCTCCAGCAGCGCCGGCTTCAGATGCTTGCCCGCCAGTTCGCCGATGCGCCGGCCCACTCCGGTCGAGCCGGTGAAGTTGACCCGCCGCACCGCCGGATGCGCGATCAGCGCCTCGACCACCGCCGCCGCGTCCTTGGGGTCGTTGCTGATCACGTTGATCACGCCCTTGGGGATGCCCGCCTCGACGAGGCACTGGCCGATCAGCCGATGCACGCCCGGGCAGCTCTCCGACGCCTTCAGCACCACGCTGTTGCCGCAGGCGAGCGGCATCGCGATGGCGCGCGTCCCGAGGATCACCGGCGCGTTCCACGGCGCAATCCCGAGGCACACGCCCGCCGCCTGCCGGATGCCCATCGCCAGCGTGCCCGGCTTGTCCGACGGGATGATCTCGCCCGCGATCTGCGTCGTCATCGCGCCGGCCTCACGCAGCATGTTGCTGGCCAGCATCACGTTGAACCCGGCCCATGGCGCGGTCGATCCGGTCTCCTCGATCATCAGCGTCGTGAACGCGTCGACCTTGGACGCCATGATGTCTGCCGCCTTCATCAGGATGGCGCGGCGCTCGCCCGGGCCGGTCCGGCTCCAGCTCTTGAATGCCGCCGCAGCGGCATCGACCGCCGCCGTCGCATCGGCCACACTGGCCGCCGCCGCGCGCGTCGCGACCTTGCCCGTAAACGGATCGTGCCGCTCATAGCTCGCGCCGCCCGCGGCCTGCCGCTCCTCGCCGTCGATCAGAAACCCGATATCCATGTGTGGCTCCCTTCCTAGAACCCGAGGACCTGCGCGTTGACCGCCGCCTCGAGGCCGCCATCGGCAGCGATGTTTGTCCCGTTGATCCAGCGTGCGCCGTCCGAACAGAGGAACGCGATCACCGGCGCGATGTCCGCCGGCGTCCCCGCCCGTCCCGCCGCCGCAATGTCGCTGTCGACGCGCGCGTCGCCGAACACCTGCCGGAACTGCCGGAGGATCGGCGTCTCCACCGGCCCCGGGCTCACCGACACCACGCGGATGCCGCGCGCCTTGAACAGCGCCTGCTGCGCTGCCAACTGCGTCCACAGCAGCAGCAATTCCTTGCTGAGCGGATAGCCCTCGGCCTCGGCCACATTGTGCTCGCGCAGCACCGCCGCGACGTCCGGAAAGCCGGCAATCGCCACCATCGATTTGGCGCGGTTGAGGTTGGCGCGCCAGCCATAGCCGGCGATGGATGCGACACTGACGATCGCCCCGCCCTCGCGCACCCGCGGCGCCACGGCTTCGCTCAGCGCCCGCAGCCCGTAGAAATTGACGCCGACCGTCGGCGCCGCGCCGGGTGCGCCCGACAGCCCGGCGACATTGCAGAGCGCATCGATCCGCCCCGGCAGCCGCGGCACGATGGCGTCGATGCCAGCCTGCGTCCCAAGATCGCCCTGGACGAAGCCCGCAAGCTTCGCCACGGGCTCCTTCACGTCGATACCGACGATCTCCGCCCCGAGCTGCGCGCAGACCTCCGCCGTGCGGGCGCCGATGCCCGAGGCGACGCCGGTCACGACAATGGTTTTGCCGAACAGCATTCTACTTGCTCCCCGCCTTCAGCAATGCGCCGAGGTCGAGCCGATAGCCTACCGGCAGCAACCGCAACCCGGTGCGGCTCTCGATCGCGCCCCAGATGCCCTTGGGCAACGCCAGCGCAAAGATCAGCGCGATGCCGCCGAGCCCGATGAGATACCAGACCCCCGTGCCGCCGAACCATGTCTCGATGAGGAAGAACAGCACCGCCCCGAGGATCGCGCCCTCGAACGTGCCGATGCCGCCCACCAGCACCATGAAGATCATGTAGGCCGTCCAGTTGACCGAAAAATACGCCTTGGGCTGGAACGTCAGCGCCGTCGCCAGCCATAGCGCTCCGGCCATCGCCGCGCCGAACGCCGCGAACACGAAGATCAGCCGCTTGGTCGACAGCACCCGCACGCCCACCGATGCCGCCGCATCCTCATTGTCGCGGATCGCCTGGATGGCGGCGCCGGTCCGGCTCCTGAGCAGCGCGAACAGCGCCCCGAGCAGCACCACCATCGCGCCCAGCGCCAGCCAGTAGATCGTCGCGCGCCTCAGCGGCGCATCGAACGCGTTGAGCGCGATCAGCGACGTGCCGGTCTCGCCCTTCACCAGCGTATCGAGGTTGACGAGGAGATGCGCCAGTTCAGCCAGCACCCACATGCCGATGGCAAACTCGCCATTCTTGAGCCGCAGCATCGGAAAGCTGAGCGGCACCGCGATCACCCCGACGATCGCCGCCGCCGCCACCATCGACACGAACGGGTTGAGCCCGAAATCGGCGAGCCGGATGGTGAAATACGCCCCAAGCCCGAGGAACACCTGCTGGCCCACCGACACGAGGCCGGCATAGCCCGCGAGCGCGTTCCACATCGCCGCGAGGATCACGTAGATAAAGAGGATCGTCAGCCGGTCCATCGCCCCCGCGCCGAGCACCAGCGGCGCCGCCGCCAGCGCCAGCACGATCACCACCATCGCCGAAATCGCCGTCCGCGACGCGCCGGTCCAGCGTTCGACCCGGAAGTCCGTTGCCGCACTCATGCGCGCCTCCGCAGCAGTCCGGCGACCCCACCCGCCAGCCACACCCGCACGAACAGCACGACGAGGAACACCGCATGCCCCGAGATCAGGAACCCGAGTGGCGAAATCTGCGCCCCCAGCGATTGCGCCAGCGCCAAAACGATCCCCCCGAGCAGCGTGCCCCACACGCTCCCCGCTCCGCCGATCACCGCCGCCTCGAACGCGAACAGCAATTGCGCCCCGCCCGCATAGGCGTCGAACGTGCCGCGCAGGCCCAGCGCCAGCCCGGCAATGCCCACCGTGAACAGCGCAATCGCCGCCGCCACCGCCGTCACCAGCCGCGCATCGATGCCGACCAGCCCCGCCGTCTCGGGGTCCTCCGCCGTGGCGCGGATGGAGCGGCCGATCGGCGTATGGCTCAGCAGGAGTTGCAGCCCGCCCAGCACCACCACGGCCGCAATGAAGATATAGACCGCCAGCGAGCCCACATAGATGTTCCCCGGCAGCTCGAATGAATCATAGCTCAGCGAGCCGATGAACGGCGCCAGCGACCGCGTATCGGCGCCGAACTGCTCGAACAGCGTATTGTCGATGACGATGGCGAGCCCGAACGTCGCGAGGATCGGCACCAGCGGCCCGGCCCTGAGCGAGCGGTCGAGCACCAGCCGCTGCAGCAGGAAGCCGAGCACCGCCATCACCGGCAGCACGATCAGCAGCCCGTAGAACGGCGAAATACCGAAATTCTTGGCGAGCACGAACAGCAGATACGCCGCCAGCACCGCGAGGCTGCCATGCGCGAGGTTGATGATGCGCATCACCGAGAACATGAAGGTGAGGCCCGCCGCGATCAGCGCGTAATAGCCGCCCAGCAGCACGCCCTGGATCAGGGTATTGATCATGCCGGCACCGCCTTGCGCTGCCCGAGCCCGAAATAGGCTTCCGTCACCTGCTCGCGCGTCAGCGACGCCGTCGCCCCCTCGAGCACGATGCGGCCTTCCAGCATGCACACCAGCCGCGTCGCGACCTTCATCGCCCGCGTCAGATCCTGCTCCACCAGCACGATCGTCGTGCCCGACTGCATCAGCCCGCGCAGCGACTCGTACACCCGGTCCACCGCCACCGGCGACAGCCCCAGCGACACTTCGTCGAGCAGCAGCACGCTCGGATTGCTCATCAGCGCCCGGCCGATGGCCGTCGCCTGCTGCTCGCCGCCCGACAGCGTGCCCGTCCGCGCCGTCCGCCGCGCCGCGAGATTGGGGAACGTCTCGATCACCTTGTCGACGCTCCACACGCCCGGCCGCCCGGCCGCGCGCCCGAGCCGCAGATTCTCCTCGACGCTCATCTGCGTGAACAGCCGCCGTCCCTCGGGCACCAGTGCGATGCCCATGCCCACCCGCCTGTGCCCGGGAACTGCCGTGATATCGCGCCCATCGAGCGCAATCGTCCCGCCGCTCGGCCGGTGCGCGCCCGCGATCGCCCGCAGCAGCGTCGTCTTGCCCGCGCCATTGGCGCCCACCAGCGCCACCACCTCGCCACTGCTCACATCGAGCGACAGATCGCGCACCGCATGCAGCAGCCCGTGGTGGACGTTGAGGCCGGCAACCGCAAGGCTGCTCATTGCGCCATGCTCCCGAGATACGCTTCCACCACCTCGGGGTTCGCCAGCACCGCCTTGGGCTCGCCATCGGCGATGATCTTGCCCGCATTCATGCAGATCAGCCGCTCCGCCACCTCGAGCAGCACATGCACGATGTGCTCGATCCACACGATGCCGATGCCCCGCCGGCGCAGCTCGCCGATCGTCTCCACCAGCTCGCTCGCCTCGCCATCGGTCAGCCCGCCGCCGATCTCGTCGAGCAGCAGCAGCGACGGCGCGGTCGCCAGCGCCCGCGCCAGCTCGAGCCGCTTGCGGTCGAGCAGCCCCAGCGCCTCCGCCGGCCGGTTGGCGACCTTCAGCATGCCGCACAGCGTCAGCGAATCCGTGACCCGCCCATAGGCCTCCTCGCGGGAAAACCCGCCGCCCTGGCTCGCCGCCACATACACATTCTCGAACACCGTCATCCCCGAGAACGGCCGCGGGATCTGGTGCGTCCGCGCGAGGCCGCGGCGACAACGCTGCGGCGCCCCCAGCGCCGTCACGTCGTCGCCCTTGAACCGCACCGAGCCGGCATTGGGCGGCTGCGCGCCGGACAGCACCGACAGCAATGTGGTCTTGCCCGCCCCGTTCGGCCCGACGATGCCGATGGCCTCGCCCTTGCCGATGGCGATGTCGACACCGTCGAGCACCACAAGCGCGCCGAAGCGCTTGTGGAGCCCGTGCGCCACGAGGATTGGAGCCTCAGCGTCCATCGCCGTCAGCCTTGCCTGCCTGCCGCTCAGCTGTTGAACGGCAGCAGCTTGGCCGCGACCGGCACGTTCGTGTCGTTGACATTGTCGACGACCACGAAATCGTACTTGAACGGCGAGCCGTCGGGCGTCCTGATCCACTGCCCGCCGATCTCCGGCGTCACCGACACGTTGGCCACCGGGCCCGTGGTGAAATCGAGCTTGCCCACCATCGTCGTGCACTTGAGGCCGGCCAGCGATTTGGCCACCGCAGCCTTGTCCTTGGGATCGCTCGCCGCCTTCAGCGTCTCGAAGCCCGCATCGAGCAGCGCCATCGAGGCGCCGAGCTGCTGCTGCCACTGCTTGCCGGTCGCCGTGGTGTAGCCGTCGCCGAGGTCCTTGCCCGAAATCCCGGTCAGCGCCGAGGCATAGGGGAAGGTCGGCGTCCAGTACGCGGCACCCGCGAGGTTGAAGCCGAGATCGCCCAGCGCTTCCACGTCGGACGGGAACAGTCCGGTCTTGGCGATCTGCGCGATCTTGACCATCTTGGTGTAGCCCTGCTGCGCCGCCTGCCGCCAGAACGCCGCGAAATCAGGCGGGATCGGGAACGTGTTGAAGATCTCGCACTGCTCGTCCTTGAACTTCTGGATCTGCGCCGAATAGTCGGTCGTGCCGTCCTCGTACGGACCCGGATCGACGATGGTGAAGCCGCCCTTTTCGAGCAGCGGCGCGAGGCTCGCGCGCACCGCGTTGCCGTCCGCGTCGTTCGGGTACAGCACGCCGACCTTCTTGTTGGTCTCGATGCCCGAATTGCTCCACATCGAGATGTAGGTCTTGGCGAATTCGTTCGTGCCGAACGAGAACAGATACGTCCACTTGAACGGCGACGGGGCGTCCGGCTTGGCGCCGCGGCCGAAATAGAACGCTTCCCACGGCAGCACCGTGCCCAGGCAGGGCATGCCGCCCGCTTCGCACGCGTCCGACACCGGGTTGACCACCTCGGGCGTCGAGGTCGTCAGCATCATGTCGATGTTCTGGTTGTTGATCATGTCCTTGGCGAGCTGCCCGGCCCGCGCCGGGTCCGACTGCGTGTCCTGGTCGATGATCGTCACGTCATACGTCTTGCCGCCGATGCTCAGCCCGCTCGCCAGCGCCTTGCGCGCCGTGTCGAGCACATAGCCGTCGCCCTCGCCGAAGCCGGCGAGCGCGCCCGTGCGCGGGCTGATGAAGCCGACGCGCAGCGTTTCGTTCGCCGCCGTCGCATAGGTCACGCGGCCGGCAAGCGCTGCCGCCGCACCGGCCGCTGCGGTCGACGCGATGAAGCCGCGCCGGGTCAGCCCGCTGCGCTGCGCGGAATCGTCCTTCACATCAGTCATGTTCGTCTCCTCCCTGCGGCGGGCATGTCCCGCCTCTTGTCCCACGCCATCATCCGATAGCGGTTTGGTTTGGTAAAATGAGAAGTTTTGCAATACTCATAACCGTGGAGTTATTGCTTTGCCCGATATCCCTGTAAAGTTCCGCCATTTGCGCACATTGATCGAGGTCGCGCGACAGCAAAGCGTCGGCCGCGCCGCCGACGTGCTGCACGTCAGCCAGCCAGCCGTGACCAAGACCCTGCGCGAGCTCGAAACCGCCATCGGCGCCACCCTTGTCGAAAAGGAAGGCCGCGGCATCCGCCTCACCCGCTTCGGCGAAGTCTTCCTTCAGCATGCCGGCGCCAGCGTCGCAGCCCTGCAGCGCGGCGTCGACAGCGTGGCGCGCGAGCGGGCCAGCAGCGGCGAGCCCATCCGCATCGGCGCGCTCCCCACCGTGTCGGCCCGCATCATGCCCGGCGCCATCGGCCGCTTCCTCGAGCTGAAGACCGGCAATGCCGTCAAGATCGTCACCGGCGAAAACGTCGTGCTGCTCGAACAGCTCCGGCTCAACCAGCTCGACCTCGTCGTCGGCCGCCTCGCCGCTCCCGAGCTGATGGTCGGGCTCAATTTCCAGCATCTTTATACCGAGCGCGTGGTGTTCGTGGTGAGCCGCGGCCACCCGCTGCTGCGCGCCCGCCACTTCGATTTCGCCAGCATCCGCGACTACACCGTGCTGATGCCCACCAAGGGCTCGGTCATCCGCCCCTTCGTCGAGCGCTTCCTCATCGCCCACGGTATCGCCGACATCCCGGTCGAAATCGAAACCGTGTCCGATTCCTTCGGCCGCGCCATGCTGCGGCAGTCCGATGCGGTGTGGATCATCTCCGAAGGCGTGGTGGCGCTCGACCGCGAAGCCGGCGAGCTCGACGTGCTGCCCATCGACACCGCCGAAACGCGCGGCGCCGTCGGGCTCACCACCCGCTCCGCCGAACCGCAGGAACCCGCGGTCAACCTGCTGGCGCAGGGCGTGCGCGACACCGTCGCCGCGCTCGGTCTCTAGACGCCACGATATCTGGACCCGTTAGCGGTCGTTCGCCGCGTCAGGCGCCCGCGCTGCCTCCTCGTCTGCCCAGATCTCGGCCAGCAGGCTGCTCTCGGCCATCAATTGCCGGATCGTCTCGTCGCCGTTCGGCTGGCTGCCGATCAGGCCCTTGAGCCGCACGATGGCGTGGACGAATTCGGCCCCGCATCTCACGGATGTATTCGAGCTCGACCGCAAGTTCGGCCTGCCGTTCCGCGATCTGCTTTCGGGCCCTGCGGCCCGAAAGCGCGTCCAGCGCCTGCTGCGCCAGGTTGACAAGAGTGCTGAACATCGTCCGGGCGCCTGGTTGCGTTTGGCCGAAGCCATAGCGGCAACGCCGATCGGCGCGAGCCCGGAGCGATGTTCACCCTAATTCGCAACCTTAACGGCAAACCCGCGAACGGATCTGCCCCGCTTGGGGACCTGCGGCCGCCGCAACGGCCGCCTGGGCCCGGCGTGCTACTGCACGAAGTAGCCGGTCTCCGATATCGCTGCCTGCGCCTTCGAGGGCGCGACCGCGATGTTGTCCAGTGGAAACTGCTTCCAGTAGTTCCACACGATCTTCATGCCGCCCGGATGATCCGGGAGCTTGTCCGCGCCGGCCTTGACCAGGACGAATGGCGCGCGCGGCGTCTTACCTGGACCGGAATGGTAGACATCGACAATCATAATAATCCCTCATGATGCTGTCTGCTTTTCGTTCCCCCCACCTCGTCGATTCTGTGAATCGGCCTTGCGAAGTGAGGATGATATTGCGCCCCCAATGTGGCATGGCGGGCAAATTCAAGTTGGGCAGTCTCGCTGTCCCGCTTGCCGCTCCTGCAGCGCCTGAAACGATATTCTATCTGTCGCGGCTCAGCCGATGCGGCCGCGACGCCGCAGGAACCGGCTGGTCCGCTGTGTCGCTGTGCCGAGCCCCGCCAGGGCGTAGCCGGACAGCATCGTGCGGTTGAGCGGCACCGGCGAAGCGTCCTTGAAGGCGCGCTGCGCGAGTGCCGCTTCATTGGCTTTTGCCGACCGCTCCAGGGCCGCGAGGGCCGAGTGGATATCGGCGATCAGCTTGGGCACGTCGTTGGCGCCAATGGCGTTGCGCGACAGATAGGCCGCCGTCAACTTGCTGGTCCGGCTGATGATTCGTCGATGATCCCATTTGCTGGTGTCTTCCATGCCGCTGTGCTCCATCATGCGTGTTGATCGTCAAGGCGATGGCCGGCGAAACGCCCGCCGGCCGGCTGCCCTGTCCCTGCGGATCGGGCAGTTTGGGGGGACCGCGCGTCAGGGCGCCGCGGCCGATTTCTGCCAGGCCTTGCCCGGCGTCATGCTCCTCAGCAGCTTGCGTCCCGGCAGCTCGATCGAACGGTAGGCGAGCGGCGCGAGGGCGAACGAAAAGATGATCCCCAGACAGCTCGCGATGGTCCACGACCAGCCGCGCGCTTCGAAGAAGTGCCTCAGGATCAGGATCACCGGCACGTGCACCAGATAGAGCGAGTACGAGATCTCGCCGAGATAATAGGCGAGCCCGCCGCTGAGGAACTGCGAGGTCCCGCTCTCCTGTGCCTTCGACAGGTGCAGGATGAACAGCGCGCACAGCACCACGAACGGCACGTCGCCCTGCGGCAGAAACAGCGTCACCACCATCGCGCCCGCGACGATGTCGGCATAGAGCGGCCGGCTGCTGAACCAGTCGGCAAAGCGGCTGTCCTTGAGGCCGAAGATCGCCATGCCCAGCGCGAACCCGCCAAGGCACCGCAGGATCGGCGCCGGCGTATTGGTGCCGAACACCGAGAGCGGGCCGTCGATCGCCGGCTGTGCCGCCGGGCCGAGCGCCACCACGAGGATCAGCGCCGCCACCGCGAAACCGGCCGACCACCACACCCGCGTCTCGCTGCCCTTGAGGATGAATCCCACCAGCGCCGGGAACGCCAGGTACGCGAACCATTCGGTGCTGATCGACCATGCCGCGAGGTTGACGTTGCCCGCTCCGAACGACATCCCCTGCAGCAGCAGCAGGTTCCAGATCAGCGCCGACCAGAGCTGCGGCACGTCGAACAGCGGCATCAGCCCGGCGACGTTCGCGGCCGCGACCACCAGCGTGATCGCGAAGTAGAGCGGATAGATGCGCGCGAAGCGCAGCCAGAGGAATTTGAAATAGTTCCCGAACGAGCCCTGTCCGTCCGAGAACAGCGGCCTGTAGTTGAGCGCCATGACATAGCCGCTCAGCACGAAGAACAGGTCGACGCACAGATAGCCTTTGTCGAGCAGGATGCCGGCAATTGCCGGGCCTGAATGCAGTGCGTGATAAAAGACGACGAACGACGCCGCTACGCCACGCAGACCTGTGAGCGAGCGGATTTCCGCCCGGCTCCGGGAACCAGTTGCCATCTTGGCACTCCTAGGCGGTCCCCCCAGACCTGACTTTGACCGGCACCACTACCGGGCTGAATTCTAGCGCGTTCCTGCCTCCAGCCTGCCCCGGTTGCTGCTGGCGTGGGGCGGCTCGTTAGTCAATTCATGCATCAATGCGTCGACGGATGCGTTCGAACCCTGTGGGCGCGACGCAGATGGCTTGGCCGATCGATGCTGAAGCTGATAGTGTGGCGAAGCGGTGGCGTTGTCGTAAAACGCACCATCCGCGGTGAGTGGAATGAAACAAGAGTCTGCTGAGGAAACAGGGCCGCTGCCGATGGCGGGCCGCAAGCGTTCGAGAATACCCAAAGGCGTGGTCATTGCCACGCTCGTGGTGTTCTCCTGGTTGCTGGTCTGGACCCTGTACAACGCAGTTTCCCCTTTGCTCAACCACTGACCGCAATCGCCGGTTGAGCTGCCCATCGGGTAGGCTCGGCAACGAACGACGCAAGCGCGCACCGTTCACCCCCTAACCCACCTCAAAAGTATTGCAAACGTACGTCGGAGCAACCGATAAGTTGCATCGTTGACGTGCGATTGCCGCATGCCAGACATGCACAGAGCATGTTGCCGCGCATGGCTGGCTATGTTCACCTTATCGCGCGATACCCAGTACAAAAATAAACGATACTTGTCACAAGTCAGACATTACTTGCACAAGTACATTTGATACTCGAACGTCTTCGGATTACTATCATCGATAGACGTGGCGGACCGACGCAAAAGAACGCCCCTGATCGTACCCTCGCAAGACTTTAGGAAAGGGGTTTGCCCATGACGATTGCGCAGTCCGAAACGCGAACCGGGCTCGTCCGTTCACGGTTCTCTCCTGTCGGCGGGGTGCGCAAGCGCGCCTTCGACGTCACCGCGGCGGCCATCCTGCTCTTCATCTTCGCCCCGCTCCTCGTACTCATCGCGCTGACCATCTGCGTCACCGACCGCGGCACCGTGTTTTACGGCCATGGCCGCCTCGGCTATGACGGCCGGCGCTTCAAATGCCTGAAGTTCCGCTCCATGGTGCAGGACGCCGACGCCGCACTGGAACGCCATCTCAGCGCCAACCCCGCTGCCCGCGCCGAGTGGGAGGCGACGCAGAAGCTGCGCAACGATCCGCGCGTCACCCCCATCGGCCGCTTCCTCCGCGACACCAGCCTGGACGAGCTGCCGCAACTGATCAACGTTCTACTGGGCGACATGAGCCTCGTCGGCCCGCGCCCCATCGTCCAGGCGGAGGTCGAGCGCTACCGTCACCGCATCGACGACTACCTGCGCACCCGCCCCGGCATCACCGGCCTCTGGCAGGTCAGCGGCCGCAGCGATGTCGACTACGACCGCCGTGTCCTGCTCGACAGCCAGTATGTCGCCAGTTGGTCCTTCACCGCCGATTTCATCATCCTGCTGCGCACCGTGAAAGTCGTCTTCTCCCGCGAAGGGAGCTGCTGATCCGAAGCCCGGTCAGCGCTGACCAGAAAGGACATGCATCATGGCGTCCATCATCAGTTTCGGCTCCCGCCTGTTCCGCACCCGCGCCGCCTCGCGCGATGCGGCCACCGACCTGAGCCGGCTCGACAGCATCGTCGCCGCCGTCCGCGACGCCATCGCCAGCGCCACCCGCGAGCGCGACGGCCTGCAGCGCCGCGTCGAGGATGGTCAGGCCCGCACCGCCAGCCTCCTCGACCGCGCTCCCGAATACGGCCAGCGCCGTCCTGCCGAGGAGGCCGCCATCCGCGAGGCCGAGCGCCAGCTCGTCGCCGCCCTCGGCCGCGTCAACCAGCTCGATGCCCACATCGCCGATCTCGAGGCCCTGCTCGCGACCCTCGAGCGCCGGCCGGTGGCCGCATCCCGGACCGCGTGAACCGCGCCCTGCCGGGGACCCGACCGATGCCCGCCCCTGCCCCGCTCGTCTCGGTGATCGTCGCCAACTATTGCGGCGAACGCCACATCGCCGAAGCCCTGCGCTCCATCCTCGGCCAGACCGTGCGCGACCTCGAGCTCATCGTCGCCGACGACGCCTCGCCCGACGCCAGCGTCTCCATCGTCGCCGGCATCATGGCCGCAGACCCGCGCGTCACCCTCATCCGCTCGCCCCGCAATGCCGGCCCCGCCGCCGCCCGCAACCGCGCCCTCGACGCCGCCCGCGGCCAATGGCTCGCCATCGTCGATGCCGACGACGTCATCGCCCCCGACCGCTTCGAGCGCCTGCTCGCCGCCGCCACCGGGCTCGATGCCGATATCGTCGCCGACGATCTGCTGCTGTTCGACGATTCCGGTCCCGCCGAAACTCTCCTCCGCGACGCCCCCGCAACGCCGTTCCAGATGACCGCCGCGCTCTTCGTGGGCGGCCGTGGCCTGCCCGCCCCCAACCTCCCCTTCGGCTATCTGAAGCCCCTGATTCGCGCCGCCGCCCTCGGCACCCGCCGCTACAGCGAAACCCTGCGCATCGGCGAGGACTACGACCTCCTGCTCCGCCTGCTGCTCGCCGGTGCTCGCTTCCACATCGTGCCCGAACCGCTCTACCGTTATCGCCGCCACGCCGGCTCCATCTCCCACCGGCTCGATCGCGCCACCGTCGCCGCCATGATCGCCGCCGACGACTGCATCGCCGCCGAGCTCGGTCCTTTCCCCGCGCCCATCGCGACCGCCTTCGCCCGCCGCCGCCGCGACCTGACGCTCCGACTCAAATTCGAGCAGCTCGTCGCAACCCTCAAGGCCCGCCGCCTCGCCGGCGCCGCCGGCGCGCTCACCACCGACCCACGCCTCGTGCCGCTGCTTCTGCGCGCCGCCCGCGAGCACCTGGCCCGCACTCCCGTCCGCGAGCCGGCCGAATGAGCCTCACCACGCTCCATCCGCCGCTGGACCGGCCCCGCCAGATCGCCCTCGACCTCCCCGCCGGGCTGACGCTGCTGATCTTCATCGCCCTCGTGCTCAATCCGCTGCTCGGCTCCCTCGCCGCGCTGATCTTTCTCGGCGCCGGCGGGCTGCTGTTCCTCAGCAACGTCCAGCACAGCGTCCGCGCGCTGCTGCAATACTGGTTCGTCATGCTGATCCCGGCCTATTGCGCGCTCTCGGCCTTCTGGTCCGACTACCCGCCCGAAACCTTCCGCGCCTCCATCCAGCTCGCCCTCACCCTCGGCATCGCCGTGCTGATCGCGACCCGCCTGCCGCCGCGCATCCTCGTGCGCTGCCTCTTCATCGTCTTCTTTCTCGCCATGGTCGCCAGCGCCGTCTTCGGCCGCGTCCGCGACGACACCGGCGCCTGGGTCGGCATCTTCGGCTCCAAGAACGCCTTCGCCGCCATCGTCTCGGTCTTCATCCTCACCTCCATCGCCGCCGCCGCCGACCGCCAGGCCTCGCGCCTCCAGCTCGGCGCCGCGCTGTTCGGCATGCTGATCGGCCTGCCCATCCTGCTGCTCGCCCAGTCCGCCGGCGCCACCATCGTGCTCGTGCCCAGCGCCGGCATGCTGCTGCTCGTGCTGTTCGGCCGCCGCTTCACCCCGGCCCAGCGCCGCTTCGGCATCGGCGCGCTGCTGCTGCTGCTGGTGGTCGGCGGCGTCTTCGCGCTGGGCTATGGCAGCCAGATCCTCGATCTCGTGCTGAGCCTCTCCAACAAGGACGCCACCCTTACCGGCCGCACCGACCTGTGGGCCGTCGCCGACAAGATCATCGCCCGCAATCCGCTCTGGGGCGTCGGCTATCGCGCCTTCTGGATTCAGGGCAACGCCCCCGCCGAAGAGCTCTGGGCGCAGTTCGGCATCTCCACCCGCTCGGGCTTCAACTTCCACAACACCTACATCTCCAACGCCGTCGAGATCGGCTATGTCGGCGTCGTCCTCGAAGTCCTCGCCGTCATCGGCGCCATCGTCGGCGTCTTCCTGTGGGCGCTGCGCCGCCCCTCGGCCGAAGCCGGCTTCTTCGCCGCCTATCTCACCACCGCCATCTGCGGCAGCTTCGTCGAAGTCGCGATCTTCTTCCCCTTCAGCCTGCCGTCGCTGCTCATCGTCTGCGCGCTGGTCTATGCCATGAGGGCGTCCCGAACATGACCCGGTCCATCGCCAGCGGCTTGGTGCATGTCCGCACCCCCACCTACCGCCGCCCCCAAGAGCTGCGCCGCTGCCTCGATTCGCTCCGCGCCCAGACCTGGAGCAACTGGATCTGCGACGTCTACGACGACGATCCGGATCACGCCGGCGAAGCCGTCTGCCGCGCCCTCGACGATCCGCGCATCCGCTACACCGCCAACAAGCGGCAGCTCTATGCGTCCAAAAACATCGACCACTGCTTCACCCGCGCCAATCCGCACGGCGCGCAGTATTTCTGCGTCCTCGAGGACGACAATTTCCTCCTCGACACCTTCCTCGCCGAAAACATCGCGCTGTGCACCCGGCACGGCGTCGATCTCGTGCTGCGCAACCAGCTCGTCGAACACGCCAGCGGCACTTCGGCGGCCCGTCTCGGCGACACCGGCGTCCTCGACGACCTCTATCGCGAAGGCCTCTACGATCCCGCGACCTTTAGCCTGTCGCTGCTGATGGGCATCGGCGTCTCCAATGGCGGCCTGTTCTGGACCAGCGCCACCCGCAGCCGGCTCGAAATCTCCTACCCCTGCACCGCCACGCTGCAGGAATATCTGCGCACCTTCTCCATCCGCGAGCCGATCTATGTCGCCATGACGCCGCTCGCCGTGTGGGCCGACAACGCCGTCCACACCACACGCAATGCCGGGCTCGCTTCCGGCTACTACCGGCGCGAGCTCGACCTCAAGAAATCCGTGCAGCGCCTCCGCCGCCAGACCTGGCAGGAAAGCAGCGCCACCCTGCGCCGCGACTATCTCGATACCCCGCGTTTCGCCGCCTCGGGCAATGTCCGCGCCGAAGGCCTCGTCCGCTCGCTGATCTGGCATCGCGCCGGTGCGCCCCTGTCCATCGGCAGGCGCCTCTGGTGCCTCTGGCGCGGCGCGCTGGTCGCCACCCTCGGCCGCGCCGATCCGATGCTGCACGAGTTCATTGCCTCGCGCGTCGGCCCGCCGCCCAGCCTCGGCAAGGCGCCGATCGCCAGCGAAGTCGTCACCGGAGGCTGACCCCATGCCCCATCTCACCACCCACGCGCCCGTCGTCACCTTCGTCATCCCCATCCGCCATCAGGACAATTCCCGCGATTGGAGCGCCCTCGTCGGCCGCCTGCAGCAGACCGCGCAGTCCATCGCGGCGCAGACCCATGGCTCGTGGCAGGCGCTCGTCGTCGCCAATGACGGCGCCGAGCTGCCGCCGCTGCCGCGCGGCTTCCGCATCGTGCGCGTCGGCTTCCCACCCAACCAGCTCCACGACATTGGCACGGCCGATCGCGAAGCGGTGTACGATGCCTTCCGCAAGGACAAGGGCCAGCGCGTCCTCGCCGGCATGCTCGATGCCGGCGACACCGGCTATTTCATGATCGTCGACGACGACGATTTCGTCAGCCGCGACATCGTCGCCCACGCCAACACGCACTTCGGCGATGCCGGCTGGATCGTCCAGCACGGCTTCATCTGGTCCGAAGGCGGTCGGCTCGCTTATCTTCATTCGCATTTCGCCAGCTTCTGCGGCACCTCGCACATCGTGCGCGCCGACCTCTACGACCTGCCCGCCTCGGCCGATATCGCCGCCGACGATTACATCAAGGCCATGCTCGGCAGCCACGTGCGCATCGAGGGCATCCTTGCCGGCCGTGGCACGCCGCTCGCGCCTTTGCCCTTCCCCGGCGCCATCTATCGCGTCGGTCACGCCGGGGCGCACAGCAAATCGCGCGGCATCCTCCGCACCTATCTCGTCAACCGCAAGACCCTGACTTCGCCGGCATTGCTCTGGAACAACCTTACACATTTCAGGCTTCTGTCGCCGCGCTTCGCCGGCCAGTTCGGGATGAAGCTTTGACCCAGGCCGACATCTCGGGCAGCGATTCGTCGCTGTCCCACCTCAAGGCCGGCCGCTCCCGCGCCGCCGTGCACGGGGTCCTCTGGTCCACCCTCAATTCCATCGCGCCCTCCGCAGTGAGCGCCGGCGTGTTCCTCGCCACCTCCCGCGTGTTGCTCCCGGCGCAGTTCGGCCTCGTCGCGCTGGCCGTCAACATCGCCACCGTCGCCAGCGCCATCGTGCCGGCCGGCTTCGGCGATGCCATCGTGCAGCGCACCGAGATCGAACCCGACCACCTCGATGCCGCCTTCTGGCTCTGCTTCGGCGTCTCCATCCTGATGTACGGCGCGCTGCTCCTCGGCACCCCCGCCATGGCCGGCTATTTCCACGCCTCCGAGCTCACGCTGCTCATTCCCATCCTCGGGCTCCGCGTCATCTTCGACCTGTTGGGCGCCGTGCCCAATGCCGTGCTCACCCGCACCATGTCGTTCAACAAGTTCGCGGCGCGCACCACGGCGGCCTCGCTCGTCGCCGCGGGCGTCTGTCTCCTGCTGCTGCTGCTCGGCTTCGGCCTCTGGGCGCTGGCGATTTCGCAGCTCGCCTCCTCGGTCACCGCCTGGGCCGCCTCGATGCTGTCGGTCAAATGGCGGCCCCGGTTGCGCTTCAACTACGGCGCCCTGCGTGAGCTGTCGCAGTTCGGCTTCCTCGCGTCCGGCCATCGCGCCATGCTGATGCTCAATGCCGACCAGTTGATCATCGGCTCGCTGCTCGGCCCCGCCCCGCTCGGCCTCTACGGCTTTGCCCGCCGCATCTACCAGATCATCAGCGACGCCATGGCCGGCCCGCTCAACGCCGTGTCCTACCCGCTGCTCGCCTCCATGCAGACCGAGCAGGACAAGCTCAAGGACGCCTACCTGTTCGCCACCCTCGTCTCTTCGGTGGTCGCGTTCCCCGTTTTCATCGGCCTCGCCTCGATCGCCGGCGACCTCATCCCCTTCGCCTTCGGTGCCCATTGGACCGAGGCCATCCCCGCCGTGCAGGTGTTCTGCGCCATCGGGCTCCTCAGCAGCATCGGCATCCTGCAGTCGGCGCTGATCCGCAGCCAGGGCCTCGCCGGCCTCTGGCTCTGCTATGTCGTGCTGCGCCAGGCGATGACCACGGTCTATGTCATCCTGTTCTACCAGTGGGGCATCAATTTCCTCGTCTTCGCCATCGCCGTCGAAACCTACGGCATGGCGATCCCCGCCATCTTCATCGTCGCCCATATCCTCAGGATCGGCGTCTGGGCTTACCTGAAACCTTTCCTCGCGCCGGCCGTCGCCAGCCTCGCGATGTTCGTCGCCGTCTATCTGATCCGTGAATACATGCCCGCGACGCTGATGCCGCTGCGGCTCGCGCTGTGCATCGCCGGCGGCGCGCTGGTCTATGTGATGACGCTGCTGACCCTCGCCCGCGATCAGATCGCGCGGGTCGCCGAAGTCCTCGTCAAGCGACCCGCCCGCTGACCTGGAGCCTGCGGTTTTCCGGTTCGTAAAACGCGCCGGTTCAGAATGGTGAAACGGTCTGGCGCCGGGACTGCACGAAGCTCTCCACCCGCTCGAGTGCCCGCGCCGTCGCATTGGCGATGGCGGTATCGGCGCTCAATTGCGGGTCCTGCGTCGCGAGCGCCTGCAACTGCCGCGCGGCCATGTGGGTCAGCGCCCGGTTGGGCAGCACCGACACCGCGCTCTTGTTGAGCTGTCCCGAGCGTCCGTCCTCGCCGCCCCGTCCGGTCAGCCCGACATAGAGCTCGAGCAGGCTCGACGGCAGCAGCCGGTGCATCCGCAGGTCGATCGCCAGCGCCCCCGACCAGTCGAGCCATTTCATGTGATGGCCGCGATAGATCGGCTTGACCCCGATCCAGGGCGTCCTGAGCGCATCGGCGACGATGGCGCCATGCATCGCCTCGGTGATCAGCACCCGCGCGCCGCGGATCTCGGCCAGCACCTGCTCCACCGGCGCCGTCGCGTCGATCAGCCTGATCCCCGCCAGCCGGCACGCCTCGGCCCAGAAGCCGCGCTCGAGGCTTTCGTAATGCGGCATGAAGGCGACGTCGACATTGCGGGCCGGCTCCGGCAGCTTCAGCATGCGCAGCAGGATCGCCGCATCGCAGATCGCGGCGCTCCCCGGCAGTCCGAGCTTCTCGGCCGTCCGCGGCCCGCGCACGAAGCCGATATGCCAGCTCCCGTCATGCACGTCGGGCAGGCCCATGTACCCGGCATAGCCCGAACCCATCACATATTTGCGCGCCGCCTGCGGCAACTGCGTGCCGATGATCGAGCCGATCCCGACGAACAGTTCCGACTCGTCGTCGTCGAGAAATCCCTGCGGCAGCAATTGCGGCCAAACCGTCAGGTTCAGCTCGTCACCGAAATTGGGGACTTTGCCGCGAAAAAAAATCAGCTTCATCGAAAGTCCTCGGGGCCGCGCGACCACGGCTGGGGCGACAAAACAAACGGCGCGGCTATGGCGTGTCGACGGTACAGGTCAGCGAGTCCGGAAATTTGCAGCGGTCGCCCGGCGCCGTGTAGCCGAACCAGTCGACCTGCATCACCAGCGGCTTGCCCGGATCGGTGAACGGTCCCATCCAGTCGCCGAACGTGTCCGACCCCCACAGGCTGAAAAAGATGTTCTGCGGATTGGTCGGCACTTCGGTCCTGGTCGTGATCGAGCGCACCAGCTTCTTGTTGACGTAATAGTCGAGGCGGTCGGGACTCCACACGAACGCCATGTCGAGGAAGCCCTGGTCGAGCGGCTGCGGCAGCGGCACCAATTGCCCATTGCCGTGGCCGGGGGTGCCGTCGCCGCTCTTGCCGTTGACGAACGTCGTCGTGCTCACCGAGCTCGGGTCCTTGGTCAGCGTCTCGTAGTCGATCTCGTCATGCGGCCGGTTCATCGTCGGCCCGGTGTACGTGAAGAACGCCGCGTTCAGTCCCGAGGCACGCGGCGTCGTCATCCGCGCTTCGTAGGTGCCGTAGAGGAATTCCTGCTTGGTGCGGATTTCCCCGCACTTGTACTGCTTGCCGGCCACGCTACCTTTGTCGAAGCCGATGTTGAGCATGCCGTCCTTGACGGTCATCTCGCTTTTCGACCAGCCGCAGTTCTGGAAGGCGCCGTTCGACCAGCCATCCGAGATGAACCAGCGCTGGCCGTCGATCTTGGTGAAATCGTCGAAAAAACTTGTGCCGTTCGCAGCCTGCGCGGCCCCGGGCGCCATGCCCAGGGCCAGCATCGTTACAATCATTCCTGCATATGATTTGTCGTCCCACAGGGCCATCGAACATCATCCCTTTTGCTTTATTTCCTCATTGGGCGAGGACCAGCACCACCTTGACCACGTCGCCCGGTTTGAGCGCCGTCGTCTCGTCGGCAGTGATCTCCTCCCCGTCCCGAACCACCGTGTACTGATACGAGCTCGCCGGCCTGTTGGCCGCATCCGACGCCAGCGCCGCGTCCCCGATCAGCGCCTTCTCCGTCGACATCTGCACCGTGAGCTGGGCGATCTGCGCGTCGGCCTGCTGCCGCTGCAGCGTCAGGTCCGCGAAGTTGGAGTCGTCGAGGTTGCTGCTCTGGCGCACCGCATCGCTGATGTCCTGCTTGGCCTTGAGCGTCGCCGTGTCGATGTCGAGCAGCGCCGTGGTCAGGTTCGAGACGTTCTGTTCCAGTCCGCTCACCCGCGAGTTGACCGCCAACCCATTGCCCGCCAACGACTTTACGCCGTTGAGTTCGTCCTGCGTCGTCTTGAGCTGATCTTCTAGAGCGGCCTTCTTCTGCGCCAGCGTATCGATCTGCTGGTTGAGCAGCACCTGCACGTCGGCGTACGAGCTGCGCTGCGCGCTGGCCTTGCGCAGGTCCGCGTCCATCACCGCCTTCTCGATGGCGATCATGCTCGTGCCCTCGGGCACGTTGGCGAGCTCCGCCGGCACCGGCAGCGCCGTGGCCTTCGCCAGCTCCGCATCGAGCCGCGCCCGTGTCGCGATCTGCCGCATCCACTGCTGGCGCATGACGTTGTAGTTGCCCTGCGCCGTGAGGAAGTCCTTGTCGCCCAGCTGCGCCGTCAGCCCATGCCGCTCGCCGCCCGCCAGGCCTACCGCCTTGATAACATTCATGTTTGGCGCGAACTGATACTCGCCCGGCGTCTGCACGTCGCCCACCACATAGACCGGCCCGAACTTGGACACCTCGATGGTCACGTCCGGCGCCGTCGTCAGCGCAAGGCTCTGCTTCAGCTCGGCGCTGATCGTCGCCGCCAGCGCCGATGTCGTCTGCCCCGCGGCCGCGATCTCGCCGATGAACGGGATCGCCGCCTTGCCGCCCGGCCCGATCACATAGTCGCCGCCCACCGACGACCAGTCCTTGAAGTCACTCTCGGCCGGCAGCCACTGCACCACCTTGAGCCGGATGGTATCGGAGAGCCCGAGCGTATAGTCGTCCGCCGCCAGCACCGGCGAAAGAGTGACCAGCAAGACTGCCATCCCGGCAATCGATCTCAGTGCCGCCGCAATCATTGTCGCTCCACCGCCGACTAGACTTGTCGTTTCATTGCCGGTTCCGCGAACCGTTAGCGCGATGATAGCCGATGCACTCTGATCGGCTGCTCCGTCATTTCAAATCAGCATTGCGCCAGGCGGGTAACCTACGCGCCTATTCAGCAAGGTCGCGCTCGATGGCAGTGGTCGCCTCGCCGATTCGCTCCAGCGATCCCGGCACCTCGAGCACCCGCACCGCACCGCCCGCCGCCAGCAGCGAGGCGCGCCGGAAGTGTTCGCCAAGCGTCGGGCCGAACCCAGCAGCGGCAGCGCCACCAGCGCATCGCTTACCCCCTCGTTCGGCGACACCTCGATACGATCGATGCCCATGATCCTGAACACGCCGACCGTCTGCCACGCCAATGTCTGTTCCATCGGTCCGAACTGGAACGACGTCCCATCTGGGTCGGCAACGACCTGCTCCCCCGCCCCGCACCGAACGATGCTGATTTCGGCCTCGCCGCCCGCAGCACCCGGCAATTGCGGCAACTCGAAATCCGACGCGAAGCGCAATCCGAACAGCGCGTAGCGATAGGGCAGCGCGGCCTGCCTCGCCGTCATCCTCGATCTCGCGGCCGATCCGCCATCCATCGTCAGGCTCCCCGATTCCTGAGCCAGTGCATCAGCACGAGGCTCCGCCAGATCATGAACAGCTCGGGCCCGGCGGTCCGCTCCGGCGCCGCCACCAGCGCCGAAACGCTCTGCCGCAGCCGGCCGAGATCGAAATACGTCCCCACGCCACTGTGGCCGGCAACCACCGCGTCGAGCGCCGCCCGGTGATGCCTGACCAGCCCCCGCGAAATCTCCGGGCCGAAGTCGATCTTGTCGCGCCGCCACTGCACCCTTGGGCGGCAGGATGCCGTCCATGCCGCGGCGCAGGATGCTGCGCGGCCAGCCGTCCCTGAGCTTCTGCGATGCCGGCACCGCCAGCATCAGGCTCACCAGCCTAAGGTCGAAGAACGGAAAGCGCAGTTCCACCCCGGCGCGGCTCGCCGCCCGGTCCAGCGCCTCGAAGCCGTCGGCAACGGCGGGTGAGGCGACGTTCCAGAGCTGCTGCGTCCGCTCGCTGCGGCCGGCCAGCCGCTGCCGCTCCTGCGTCGCGCGATAGCGCTCCGTCGCGCCGGCGCGCTGCGTCAGGTCGGGGTTGAGAAAGCCGAGCGGACCCGCCGCCGCCTCTGGCTGCGGTGCCCGTTGGCGCAATATTCTGCGCAGCGGGCTGAACACCGCGACGTAGCGCACGAACAGCGCATTGGGGTTCTCCCCGAACGTTCCGCTGACCCCGCGCAGCGCCCGGTACAGCGCAAGCCAGCGCCCATCCTGCGCCAGTTCGCGCAATCGGCCATAGCCGTGCGACACGACTTCGTCCCCGCCATGCCCGTCGAGCAGCACGCGGCCGCCCTGCCGGTGCGCGGCCGCGAACAGCATGCTCATCTTCGGCAGGCCCGGCCCGAAGAACAGATCGCTTTTGCCGTCGGCAAGCCCACCTATGCCGCGCAAAGGCGCCAGATCGTCGAAATCGACGAATGTCGGCTGCACCTTGTGGGTTTCGATCACCGCGTCGATGAAACGCCGCTCGTCGAGCTCCGGTGTGCGGGGATAGCCGAAAGAATATGTCGGCAGCGGCTCGCCACGCCCCGCCGCCACCGACACGATCGAGGAGGAGTCGAGCCCCCCGCTGAGCATCGCGCCGAGCGCGCCGGCGTCCCGCGTCCGCGCGTCGACCGCCTCGATGAATGCCTCGCGGAACTCCTCCACCGCATCGACCGGCTCGACCCGTTCCTCGGCTTCGGGCGCCCAGTAGCGCGCGATGTGCAATTGGTCGCCCATCAGCCGCAGCCAGCTCCCCGGTGGCAATCGTGAAATTCCCTCGAACGCAGTACTGCTCGCATCGTCGGCAGTCCCAAGGATGAACCCCACGATCCGGGCTTCGTTCAGCGGCTCGTCGTCGATGATGCCGCTGACCTCCGACCCGAACAGCAGCAATCCGTCGCGCCGGCAATAATAGAACGGCCGTACACCGAGCTGGTCCCGCCCGCAGAACAGCGTCTGCGCCGCCGCGTCCCAGATGGCGAAGGCAAAATCGCCGATCAGCCGGCTGCAGCACGCCTCGCCCCACCGGGCGTAACTCAGCAGCAGCAGATCGACGTCCGACACTGCCGTCACGTCGCGCAGGCCCAGCGCTCGACCGAGCTCCGGCCGGTTGTCGAGGCGGATATCGGCAACCACGCGTGGCCGCTCGCTGTTGGTCCCCAGATTGGTGCCGGGGTGCGGCGTCGTCCCGCCGTCGGCGTGGCCGAGCCAGGCATTGCCCCCGCTCCAGTCCGACTGCCGCGTCATGCCGCGATGCCGGATGCTGCCGGCCAGCCGCAGGGCGATCGCCCGGGGCACCGGCCGGCTCCGATCCATCGCGATCGCTCCGGCAAGGCCGCTCATCGCGCGATCGGCCCGAACTGCACGATCTGGGCAAACTCGCGCCGCACCGCCGCCGTACCGCCCAGCGCCACGCGGCCATCGATCACCACCCAGGCATGCGCGGCGAGCCCGCTGCCCTGCCGCCGCACCCCGAGCTTGATCGTCGACGCAACACCGCTGCGGTGCAGCAAAGCCTGATAGGTCAGCGCCTGTGTGAGGCAGCTCGCACCCGGCACCAGCCGCGCTCCGGTGCGAACGGTGCGGGCAAGCCGCTGCGGGCTCGTCGCAGAGGCCGTAGCCGCGGCCTCCCGCTCCAGCCATCCCTGCACGGTCTTGAGCGAGGTAAAGGTCAGTCCGAGGCGCACCCGGACCAGCAGCCCGACGACCGACAGCAGCAACCGCCAGTCGGCCGCCGATCGGTCGGCGACGCGGCTAAGCTGCCGGCGCAGGGCTTTCGATAGGCTTGGCGTTCCGCAGGTCATCGAGCAGCATTTCTATGTCCGTGGCGCACTGGTCGGGATCGACCTCGTAGATCGACAGCACGTGATCGATCAGCTCGGTTTTGCTGCGGGGCTCCCGCAGCGCCTTCCACACCACCGCGCCCACTTCATCCAGGCTGAAATAGACGTTGGAGCGCACATCCAGCAGCGCGACACCATCGCCGAGATCCGTCGACACGACCGTATCGCCCGACACCATCTTCAATTGCTGTTCCAAGCCACACCTCTCCGGTTGGGGCCGCTGCCGGAGGGGCGAGCCTCCGGCAGCGGTTGGACCGACTTAGGAAAAAGTCAGGTCGCTGAACGGCGTGCCGGTCGGAAACGCGGCATCGAGGGTATTGCCCACGCTCTGGCCCTTGGTCAGTGCTTCCACCGAACCATGACGGGTGAGTTTGGGCTTCGAATACGTCGTCTTTTTCATTTTACGTCTCCAAGACTTTGTCTATGAGCGCATTCACGGAGCCATCGGCGTCCGTGCCTGAGAGATTGCAGCGCCACCCGAAAACGAGTCAAGACAACCGCCTACGCGGCGGCAGTCGAAATATCGCCACAATCATGTTTTGGCGAGTTGCGCCGTAAACGTGTATTGACATCCGGTAAAGCTGTTCGCCACAGTCATTGTATCTACATTATGGAGAGTACTGGTGGATCACGTGGCCGGGCTTGATCTTCTGCTCGAACGACTGCGCAGCGCCCTCGGTAAATCATTGAACCCGCTGGCCGGCCGGCCCAGTAGCGACGCGGTTGAATCGGCCCTGGCGCTCGCCGCCGACAACAAGCTCCTGCTGTTGGTGGCGTCTGCGTTAGACCCGGACCTGTCGTCCGTCCAGCGCGACCAGATATCGCGGTACAAACTGCTGACGATGTCGCGCAATACGTCGATCTTGCACGAACTCGTTCGCATCCGGTCGGCGCTGCGGGCAAATGATATCGAATTCATTGTAATGAAAGGCCTGGTGCAGCAACACCAGCTGCACGGCAATTACTTCCTGCGGCCGTCGAGCGATATCGATTTGCTCGTCGCCGATCACGATCAGCTCAAATCCATCACGGCGCTTTCGTCTTTGGAGTACGAGGTCAAGACCACCTCTGTATGGTGGCGCGCCTTCCTGGGGGAGCAGCACCTCGTCAGGCGCGGTTCGCCCGCCCCTTCGATCGACCTCCATTACCGGCTGCAGCAGCCCGGCTCGCCCGCCCCTCGCAGCACCGCGCCATACCTGGCCAGGCCCGCCAGTTCGACCTTCCTCGACGTCGCACTGCCAACCTTGCCGGCAGATGCGGTACCGCTGCTCTGCGCCATGAGCATAGTAAAGGCGCTGTACCACCGTGAATCGGCCGGGGCGCACGTCGCCGACCTATACGTCAGCCTCAAAGTTGGTGCTCCCCAGGCGATTGACTCTTTCTTAACCAACGCCCGCGCCCAGCATATCGAGGGCACTGCATTGGCGGCGCTCCGCATCCTGGCCGAAATCTTCGGCGGCAGCTTCGCCGGCTACTCGTCGTCGCAGCCCATCCTTTCGCTTGTCACTGGTCGAGAACTCATCCGTCTCGTCTTCTGTCCGACCGATAGCGATCTCGTATGGCCGAAACGTCGTGCGGTGCTCTGGGAGTTGTGCCAGCGCCGTCCGATCGATTTTATAGTTGAAGCAGCTCGCGCCAGTTCTTCAGAACTTGCGCTTCGATTGTTTGAGCGTTCCTGATCGACGACGCGCCGCAAGTCGTTCCACCTGCCCGCGTCGACGAAGCAATATTTTCGACTATCTTTGCGATGATTTGACGGATAGCTCCTATGCGCCCCGCGCCGTTGCCGCCTTCCCGACGCTGCACCTAGCCTTCCCCTATTAACGCTTGTGGGGACACGCCATGCACGAACGCGTCAGAACTGCCGTCTTTCCGGTTGCCGGCCTCGGCACCCGCTTCCTGCCCGCCACCAAGGCCATGCCCAAGGAGATGCTGACGGTCGTCGACCGGCCGCTCATCCAGTACGCCGTCGACGAAGCCCGCGAAGCCGGCATCGAGCACCTCGTGTTCGTCACCGGCCGCAACAAGGGCATCATCGAAGACCATTTCGATCGGCAGTTCGAACTCGAGACCACCCTCGAGCTGCACGGCAAGACTGCGGCGCTCGCCGAGCTGCGCAACGACCTGCCGTCGGCCGGCCGCAGCAGCTTCACCCGCCAGCAGGAACCGCTCGGCCTCGGCCACGCCGTCTGGTGCGCGAAGGAACTCGTCGGCAACGAACCGTTCGCGCTGCTGCTGCCTGATATGCTGTTCCAGGGCAAGCCCGGCGTCCTCAAGCAGATGATGGAGACCTACGAGGAAACCGGCAGCAACGTCATCGCCGTCGAATCCGTTCCGATGGAGGCCGTCAGCTCCTACGGCGTCATCGGCCGCGGCGCTGGCACCGACCGCGGCTTCGCCATCACCGACATGGTGGAGAAACCCCGGCAGGCCGACGCGCCGTCCAACCTCATCATCTCGGGTCGCTACATCCTCCAGCCCACGATCTTCTCGCTGCTGGCCGATCAGCCCAAGGGCGCCGGCGGCGAAATCCAGCTCACCGATGCGATGCAGACCCTGCTGAAATCGGAACCCTTTACCGGCGTCCGCTATGTCGGCCAGTCGTTCGATTGCGGCAGCAAGATCGGCTTCCTCACCGCCAACGTCGCCTACGCGCTCGACCGCGACGACATCCGCGACCGCTTCCGCTCCGAGCTCGAACTGCTTGATCTCCTCGACGACCTCACCCCGCAGTCGATCGCTGCGGAGTAGCCGACCGGCCTGCCCTCCCTTGCGGGAGGGCGGCGCCCTCCCCGGTCAGTGCAGCTCGGTCTGGTAATAGCGCCGGTAGCTGTCGATGAACCGCTCCGCCCCGCCCGGTTCGCTGAACCGCGGCAAAGCCCCGAAATCCACCTTGTTGAGCACCACGCCGGCGATGTGGTCGGCCAGCATCGGCTCGTTGTCGAGCAGCGAGCGGATCAGCCGCCTCGGGGTCTTGCCCCAATCGGTGACGAGGATGAACCCGTCCGTCGACGGCATCACCGCCAGCGCATCGATCACCGGCCCGACCGGCGGCAGGTCGATCACCACATAGTCGAACAGCTTCCTCAATTCGTCGAGCACCGAGCGCAGCGACGACGACGAGATGAAGTCCTGCGTCTGCAGCGACCCCGAGCGGATGACGCCCGGCAGCACCGTGAGGTTGCTCCCCTCGACATGCACCGCCACATCCTTCCAGTTCGCCCCGGCCGCAAGGTCCAGGATGCCGCTCGTCGCCTCGGGCGCCACCAGCTCGGTCGCTCCCGGATGCCGGATGTCGGCATCGAGCAGCAGCACGCGCCCGCCGCCCGCCGCGAGCATCTCGGCAAAGCTCACCGCGAAGGTCGTCTTGCCCTCGCCGGGCAGCGCCGACACCACCCCGATGACGCGGCACGACGCCGACGCTCCCGGGATCGAATCGATCGAGAGCTTCGCCGCGCGCAGCGTCTCGACGAAGGCCGTCGCTGGAGCGTTGTTCCGGCGCTCCTCGATCTGCCGCTTGATCACCGTGTGAAGCACCGTGTTGGGTTCGCGCTCACGGCCCGACCGGGCCCGCATGCGCTTCGACAGCAGCGGCAGGTAGCCGATGAACTTGAGGCCCAGCTCCTCGCCCACCTGCTCGCCCACGCGGAAACTCCGTTCGCGGTTCTCGTTGAGGAACGCGAAGATCACCCCGAAGAACAGTCCGCCCACCAGCGCCTCGATCAGCGTGAAGACGATGTTGGGGCCCGATGCCGTGCGCGGCACTTCCGGCGAGGTGATGATCCGCGCCGTCGATACCGGGAACGACTGCCGCTGCACCAGCTCTTCATAGTGCTGGAGGTAGGAATCGTAGAGCGCCTTCAGCGCGTCCGAGCGCTGCTGCAGCTCGTTGAGCTGCACCTGCGACTGGTTCGAATCCGCCGTCGCCTTGGCGTCGTCGGTCACGTTGGCGCGCAAATCGGCCTCGCGCCGCTCCGCCACACCCACCTCGTGCTGGTCGTAGGCGAGCAGCGCCTGCATCTGCGCGAACACCTGGCCTGCCACCGACGCGAGCTCGCCGTTGAGCGCCGCCACCTGCGGATGGTTGGCGCCATAGGTGCTGGTCACCTCCGCGATGCGCCGCTGGATCACCTGCACCTGCGTCTTGAGCTTGGAGATCTGCGTTTCGTCGACGCCCGGCCCGGTGAGGATCGCCATGCTGTCGAGCACGTTGGCCGGCCCGCGATCGACGATCTGTTGCAACTGCGCCGCCTCGGCCTTGATCTGTGCCGTGGCCGCCTGCGCCAGCACCAGTTGGTTCGTCAGCGCCTCGAGCCGCTGGCTCGACACGTCCGCGTCCTGCGCCAGCGACAGCCCGCTCTTGCGGCGGTAGTCGATCACCGCCTGCGTCGCCTGCCGCTGGTTGTCGCCCAGTTCCACCAGCCGCTGCTGCAGCCAGTTCGCCGTTTCGCGCGTCGCGTCGAGATTGGCTGTCAGTTGGTCCTGCGTAAACGCATTCGCATAGGCCGTCGCGATCCGGTACGCGAGCTGCGGGCTCGGCGAGCGGAAGCCGAGCGTGATGACGAAGCTGCGCCCCACCCGCTCGATGATGATGTTGCGCCTGAGCAGCCCCGACACGATGTCGGCCGGCAGCGAGCGGAACACCGGATTCTTCGTCGGGTCCTTCAGCGGCTGGAACAGGGACAGCGGGTTCTTGACCAACCCCGTCATCCGCTCGAGAAACGATGGCGGCGGGTTGAGGAACTCGAGATCGGTCGTGAGCTTTTCGGCATCGACCACGCTGTCGGCCAGCCGGTTCGACCGCATCACTTCCATCTGGTTGAGAATGTCGGTCTCGTCGGCAAAGCCCGATGGCGTCGCGTTGGTATCGCTGACGATGTTGCGCAGGCTGCTGTCGATCAGGATCTGCGCGCTCGCCACGTAACTGCGCGGCGCGAGATAAAGATACCACGCCCCGACCAGCAGGCCGATGATGGCGCAGATCGCGAGCACCTTCACCTGCCGCCGCGCCGCAAGCCACAGCTTGCCCAGATCGAGGAAGCGGACATCCGACCCAACCCGCTGCTCGAATCCGCCCGCCGCCACGGCCGGGAGCTGCGGCCCGCGCATCGGCAGGCGGCCACTGGACCAATCGTTTGGGGTGCGATGATCGTGCAAATCAGCCTCCTTCGACGCTGCTCGGCACGCCATCCGCACCGCCATACTGAATCTGTTCGCTGAGACCGAGCGCGCCGCCGGCCACCCCGGCATGCAACATTCCCCGCAGCAGATTTTGTCGCCAGCGCACCGGCGATGGCAGCGTCGCCACCGTGAGCGCAAAGCAATACGCTAGCTTCGCCGCTGCCACTGCCGCCACCCGCCAGCGTGGCGTGCCCTGCTCGATCGACAGCAGCCCGTGCGTGCGGCCCATGCGGATGCGCCGCGCCACCAGCCAGTCCAGCGTCGCGCGCGTTGCCGGCACCACCTCGAACGCCATCGCATCCGGCGCGCTGACGATCCTGCTGCCGCGCCGGTGCAGCGCCGAAAAATACTCCGTGTCCTCGCCGCCGGTCCGCCCGCGCGCCAGGTTGAACCGCAGCCCGCTGGCGGCGCCCTCGCGCCGGATCAGCACGTTGCAGGTGTGCCCCGTGCGGATCGCGCCGCCCGCCACCACCGGCTCGGTCGAATGAAACTTCCCCTGCCGCATCCAGTCCGGCGCGCTGTCGAGATAGCTCGCATCCACCGGCCCCAGCACCGCATCGGCGTTCTGTGCCTCGGCGGCGTCCACCAGTTCGGCGATCCAGCGTGGCGACACCGTCTCGTCGTCGTCGACGAACGCCACGTAGTCGCCCGCCGCCGCATCGAGACAGGCATTGCGCGCGATGGAAATGTTGCGTGCCGGCGCATGCACATAGAGCAGCGGCAGCTCGAACGCGTCCGCCGCCGCCTCGATCAGCGGCAGCGCCGTCGGCGCGTCGTCATTGTCGGCCACGATCACCCGCAGCTCGATCCCGGCGCTGCGCTCGAGCCGCGCGATCGATTCGAGCGTCGTGCGCAGGTGCGCCCGCCGGAACGTGCAGATGCAGATGTCGACGCTGACTGCGGCGGCCGCGCTCATGACGACCTCCGCCGGCCCATGCTGCTGATCAGTTCCAGCCAGAACCCCGCCGACCACGCGAAATGCATGATCATCGCCGCGGCGCCCACCAGTGGCGCACTGCTCGTCGGCAACCGGTAGCGCGCCGCCTGCCGGGCAATCGTCAGCGCGCCGAGCGCCATGCTGGCGACCAGCCACAGCATCAGTGGCACCAGCGCCGGCCAGTACAAGAACGACAATCCAGCCAGCACCACGGCCGGCGCCACCGCCAGCGGCACCAGTTGGCGCAGGCGCGGCACAACCCGATGCTTTAGGATGTTGCGGGCCCGCCCGCCGCCATAGCCGAAATACTGGCGGAACAGGCTCGCCGCCGACGCCCGCGGATAATAGACCATGCGCGTCCGCCCGCTGAGCCAGATGCGAGACCCCGCCGCGCTCAGCCGGAAGTCGAGCTCGGCGTCCTCGTTGGTGCTGAACGCCTCGTCGTAGCCGCCGACCGCCTCGAACGCCGCCACCCGCATCAGCGCATGGTGGCCGTGTTCGACCCACCGCCCGGCCGCGTTGGTGCGATGCGCCGAGCCGCCATTGCCCACCAGCGAGTTCTGCGCCGCCGCCACCGCGCGCTGAAACAGGCGTTCCTGCCCGGTGGTGATCATCGGCACCGCGATCGAGTCCGCGCCGGTCGCGATCGCTTCCGCCAGCAGTGCGCTGCAATAGTCGTCGGGATACGCTCCATGCGCGTCGATGCGGATGAAATAATCGATGCCCGCCCCGCACCTGGCCACTGCGAGATTGATCGCGGCGCTCTGGATGCGCCGCGGATTGTGGATAAGGCTCACACCCTCATCGTCCCGCGCTTTGCCGCGCACGATATCCTGCGTGCCGTCGCTGCTGCCGCCATCGGCCACGACGATACGCGCGCCCAGCGCCCGCGCCTCGACCATCATGCGGTCGAGCAGCGGCCCGATATGCGGCGCTTCGTTGAGCGTCGGGATCACCAGCAGGCAGGTCGGCGCTGGCCGCTCGTCTGCCATCATGCCGCCTCCAGCACCGGCTGGGCCGTCCGCCCGGGCGACGCCAGCCGCCCGACCAGCGCCACGCATTCGACATCGTCCAGCACGAAGTGGGGATGATCGTGCTCCGCCACGTCGCGCGCCAGTGCCGCCACCTGCGCCTCGGTCAGCGCGCCGAGCGATGCCATCATCGTCGCGACGTCGGTATCGTCGAGCCGCAGACCCAGGCCGTGTTCATCGAGGTATCGGGCCGTCTCCGTGCCGTTGAGCGCAATCGGAATGGCGCCGTGCAGGCACCCCTCGTACAGCCGGTTGGGCAGCAGCCATTTCGAGTTCTGCCCTGCCTCGAAATAGTCGATGGTCCAGGCGAACTGCACCTCCGAATAGATCTGCGCCAGGTCGTCCGGGTTGCGATACGGCCCCTCGAACCGCATGAACGGCTCCGCCGAGACGAAACCATGGAAATCGTCGAATTCGTTGAGCGCCGGCTTGCCGCGCAGGATCACCTCGAACCGCCCGTCCGCGGCGCGCGTAAACGCCGCCAGCCGCTGCAGCGACGTGCTGCACCGCAGCGCCCCGAACCAGCCGATGCGGATCGGCTCCCCCGCCACCCGCGGCCTCGCCAGCGCCGGATTGGTGCCGCGCTCGCCGCCGCCGTTTAGAACCTTGTTCTCGACCAGCAGCGCCGGCACGCCGAGCGGATTGATGCCGCCGAAATATTCGCGCACGAAGGCCGGAGAACTGGTGAGCAGCAGCGTGCAGCGCCGCGCCAGCACCCGCTCCGCCTGCCGCATGGCGCCGCCCACCATGTCCTGCCGCAACAACAGCCGGTGAATGTCGAGGCATTCGTAGACCACCGAAGGCGTCCCCGGCGGCGCCGAGGCGAGCCGGTTGGCCAGCATCAGCATTTCGAGATTGCGCGCGATGATCACGTCGACCGGCGCCCGCGGCGTCACCGACCGCCGGATCGCCGGCAACGCCGCCGCGATCGCCATGAGCCGTTGCGCGAATTTGGCGTCGAACGTCTGGCCCAGCTCGATCGCCGAGCCGTCGTCGCCGGACGCGATCAGGCTGCCGGCTCGCCGGAACCCGGCGATTTCGACCGTCGCGCCGCCGCGCCGCAGCATCTCGGCCCGGCGCCAGACCGCCGCGTCAGCGAGGTTGTGAACGAGATAGAGCACGTTCAATACTGCATCCCTTCCGTCACGCGATCCTCGTGCCAAGCCTTTGATCTCTGCGACACTCGCACGCCGCTCTTGGCGATTTAGTAGCATCGGCAAAACGACACAGAAGAATTCCAAAGAAGAATTACTTCATATCATTGCCGCTGTTCGGGTTTCTGCCGCCGGAAATATTTTAGCTCTGCTGGAGATAGCACCCGCTCACGCCCGGATGGTCAATACGACCCCGCGGTAGCAGCTCTGCGTCATGCGCATGGATCGACTAGTGGATTGCCAGTTCCGCGGGGGCCGCCTCGCTGAGTCGGAACTGCAGTTTCGCGAGATCGGCGTAGCGGCCGCCCCGGCGCACCAGCTCGTCATGCGAGCCCCGGTCGATGATCCGCCCCTGCTCCAGAACGAGGATCGTATCGGCGTCGCGGATGGTCGCCAGCCGGTGCGCGATCACCAGCGTCGTCCGGCCCTGCCGCAGCCGCCTCAGCGCCAGTTGCACCAGGTGCTCGCTCTGTGCATCGAGCGCGCTGGTCGCTTCGTCGAGCAGCAGGATCGGCGCATTCTTGAGAATGGCGCGGGCAATCGCCAGCCGCTGCTTCTGCCCGCCCGACAGCGTCACGCCGCGCTCGCCCACCCAGGTCGCATAGCCCTTGGGAAACTCCTCCGCGAACACGTCGACCAGCGCCGCCCGCGCCGCGGCAACGATCTCGCCATCCGTGGCGTTCGGCTTGCCGAAGCGGATGTTGTCGGCAATCGTTCCCGCAAAGATCACCGGGTCCTGCTCGACCAGCGCCACGCGGCTCCTGAGCGTCGCGAGGTCGGCCTTGCGCACGTCGACCCCGTCGATCGCCACCACGCCGCCGGTCACATCGTAGAACCGCTGCAGCAGCGCAAAGATCGTCGATTTGCCCGCGCCCGATGGCCCGACCAGCGCCGTCGTCGTGCCCGCCTCCACCGCGAAGCTGACATTGCGCAGCACCGCCTCGCCTTCGCCAGCGCCATAGCCGAACGACACGTCGTCGAGTCGCAGCACGCCCCGCGGCGGCTCCGGCAGCGGCGCGGGTCGGGCCGGCGAGCGGATCGCCGGCTCCGTGTCGAGCACCTCGACCAGCCGCTCGGTCGAGCCAAGCACCGTCTGCACCGAACCCATCACTTCGCTGAGATTGGTCAGCGCCCCCGCCGCCATCAGCCCATAGGCCAGAAACTGCGTCAGTTGCCCGGCGCTGATCGCGCCGTCGAACACCTGCCTGGAGCCCCACCACAAGATGAACACCAGCGACGCCGTGCCCACGAACGTGATCAGCCCCATCAGTACCGACCGCGCGATCAGCCGCCCGGCTTCCGCTTCGAGGCTCACCCGCCCTTCAGCCGGTAGGCCTCGATCTGCGTCGGCTCCTGCAGGAACGATTTGACCGTCCGGTTGGCCGCCAGCGTCTCGGTGGCAATCGCCGACAATTCCGCCACCGCATCGCGCGACCGCCGCGACAGCCCCCTGATCCGGCGCGAAAAAATGAGGATCGGCAGCAGCAGCGCCGGTCCCGCCACCACCGCCGCCAGCGTCATGATCGGGCTCGTCAGCAGCATCAAGACGAACGCCCCACCGATGGTGATCAGCGAGCGGAGCGCAATCGACGAGGTGACCCCGACCGCGCCGCGGATCGCGCCGACATCGTTGGTCAGTAGCACTGACAGTTCGCCGACGCGATGCCGGTCGAAAAAGCGCGTATCCATCATGGTGAGATGCGAAAAGATCGCCGACCGCAAATCGGCAATCAGCCGCTCGCCGACGATCGACACGAAATAGAGCCGTGCCCCGTTGGCAACCGCCGTCACCGCACCGAGCAGGATGATCAGCCCGGCATATTGCCCGACCACTGCGCTGTTCTCGGTCAACAACCCGTGGTCGATCACCCGGCCGAGCACCGATGGAATAGCCAGCGACGACAGGGCCGACGCCGACAAGAAGGCCAGCGCCAGCGCGAAGCCGAATTTATATCGCCAGAGGAATGGCAATAGCCGTCCGACCGATTGAAGACCATGCAGTCGAAACAGCAATTCATGATCCACGGGTTGGAGATCAGCCGCGGCGCTATAGTTGCGCTCGTCGCACGCGGGCCGGCTTTCGTTCTGGCGTGACTGTACCGGTGCAAATCCGGCATCTCCAAGCGCCCCGCCCGTCACTTGCCGGGCGGCAGCCATGCACGATCCGCATATGAGAAACGCGCACCTTCTGGCCGACCCGGGTACATGCCCGCTCTTGAATTAATGCGAACCTCCGGCTACGCCGTCGCCTGAAGCCGCGAGCCAGTCATATTTCCGCCCGCGCCTTTCTGCGACCAGATTACCCCACCGCCAGAACCGAAGTCCGGGCATCGCTCCCGGCAGCAAGCCTGATTGGGCAACGACCATGACCGACCTCGCCGCCGCTTCCGCCGGCGCCGCCAAAAAAGAACTCAGCAATCGCGACAAGTCGGTCATCATGGCCGGCATCCTCACCTCGATGCTGCTCGCCGCGCTCGATCAGTCGATCGTCACCCCCGCGATGCCGACCATCGGCGGCGACCTCGGCAATTCGCAATATCTGCCGTGGATCGTCACGGCGTACCTGCTCACCGCCACCGCCGTTGCCCCGCTCTATGGCAAGATTTCCGACATCTACGGTCGTCGCAGCACGCTCTATGCCGCCCTCGGGCTGTTCCTCGTCGGCTCGCTGATCGCGGCGCTCTCGCCCAACATGTTCGTCCTCATCGGCGCGCGCGCCGTGCAGGGCCTGGGGGGCGGCGGCCTCTTCGCCCTGTCGCAGATCCTCATCGGCGACCTGCTGCCGCCGCGCGAACGCGGCCGTTACGCCGCGTGGATTTCGGGCATGTGGGCCGTCGCCGGCATCGCCGGCCCGCTGCTCGGCGGCACCTTCGCCGAACACCTGCACTGGACGCTGATCTTCTGGATCAATCTTCCACTCGGCCTCGTCGCCATGTTCATCATCAACCAGCCGCTGAAGAAGCTGACCATCGCCGCGCGCGCCCACAAGCTCGACGGCTGGGGCGCCGCGCTGCTCGTCCTCGCCACGTCAGCCCTGCTGCTGATGCTCAACTGGGGCGGCAGCGTCTATCCGTGGACCTCGCCCGAAATCCTCGGCCTCGGCGCCGCGTCGGCGGTGATCTGGGTGATCTTCGCCATCCGCCTCACCCGCGCCAACGAGCCGCTGGTCTCGCTCGAAATCCTGTCCAACCCCATCGTCCTCGCCGGCAGCTTCGCGATGTTCCTCATCGCCGGCGTCAATATCGGCCTCGCGGTCTACCTGCCGGTCTACGCGCAGGCCTATCTCGGCCTGTCGCCGGCCGAATCCGGCTATGCGCTGCTCGGCTTCCTCCTCGGCACCGTCGTCGCCGCGGCCATCGCCGGCCGCCTCACCATGCGCATCGTCCACGTCAAATACATCGCCATCATCGGCGGCATCGTCAGTGGCGCCGGCCTGGTCGCGTTCGGGCTTCTCGCCAGCCAGACCTCGCTCGTCCTCATCGAGTTCGTGCTGGTCGTCATCGGTTTCGGCATGGGCCTCACCTTCCCGGTCAACACCGTCTCCATCCAGAACGGCGTCGACCAGAAGCATCTCGGCGTCGCCACCGGCATGATGACGTTCCTCCGCTCGCTCGGCAGTGCGCTCGGCGTCGCGGTGCTCGGCACCATCGCGCTCGGCTATAACGTGCCGCTCGGCACCGAAGCGGGCGGCGCGGTCTCGCATGTCGCCGATCCGTTCCCCTTCGCGGTGATCTTCTGGGTCATGGCCGCCATGATGTTCGGCGGCGCCGTCGTCGATCTCGTCATGCCGCACAAACCGCTGCGCGGCCACCAGCAGCCGCAGATGGCCGAATAGCCTCAGGCAGCCAGCGGTCCGCCCCGCCGGACTTCGTCGCCGCGCCTGTCGATGAAGGCCTTCACGGCCCGCAGGTCGGCTTCGAACCGCTTGAGCTCCTCGGCCGCCTTGGCGCGGTCGGGCATGCGCAGCAGGTACGATGGGTGCACCGTCACCAGCAGGCTCGCGCCGTCCTCGAGTTCGAGCTTGCGGCCGCGCAGCGACGTCACCGACGCCGCCTTGCCCATCAGGCTCTGCACCGCCGTCGCCCCCAGCGCCACGATCAGCTTGGGCCGCACGAATTCGCGCTCGAGGTTGATCCAGAACCGGCACGCCTGGATCTCTCCGGCATTCGGCTTCTGGTGGATGCGCTTTTTGCCCCGCGGCTCGAATTTGAAATGCTTGACCGAATTGGTGACGTACACCCGGCTGCGGTCGATCCCGACCTTTTCGAGCGCCGTGTCGAGCACCTGCCCGGCCGGCCCGACGAACGGCTTGCCCGACAGGTCTTCCTGATCGCCCGGCTGCTCGCCCACGAACATCACCTCGGCCGTCGCCGGCCCTTCGCCGAACACCGCCTGCGTGGCGTGCTGATAGAGCGGACAGCGCGTACATCCCTGTACCGCCGCCCGCGCCTCGGCGAGCGAAGTGATCGCCGCTGCTTCGTCGGCATCCATCGTCCGCGCCGAGGCCCGCTTGTGTCGGGTCGCCGGTTCGCCCGCTGCTCGCGTCACCATCTCTGCCTCCGTCTGCTTCGCACCTCGGCTCAATGAGGGAATGAACGATGCCTCGGGGAGGTTGCGCCACGGCTCGACCGGCATCTCCGATGCCGTCATCGCAATCTTGAGCCGCGCCGGATTGAAGATCGTGCCGAAATAGCCGCGCCACGCGTCGTCCATCGCGTCGGCGCGCGGTGCGTCCTCCCGCCGCGTCCCGTCGCCGAACAGCAGCCGCTCGCCATCCCACGCCGCCGACCGGTACGGCGTGAAGATCGCCCATGGCGTCGATGCGAACTGCCGCGCAAAGAACGGCGCCGTGCGCTCCACCACATAGTGGTCGGGCTCGAACCAGGCGACGAACCGCCCCTCCTCCTCGTGGAAGCGCAGCGACGCCTTCATCGTCTGGCTGTCGCGGCGCACCTCGCCTGCGAGGCGATAGAGCTTGCTGATGTCGGGGTCCGATCGCGCCTCGATCAACTCGCGGTCCTTCTGCAGCCGGAACAGCAGCCGGTAACAAAGCCCGAAGCGGATCGCCTCGCGATGGCAGATCGCCGCCCGTGCCAGCTCGATGAATCGCGGCGGCACCACGCCTACCGCGCGCTGCGCCACGTCCGCGGGCCGGTCCTCGGGCTCCGCAAACAGATCGGCCGGCGCCGACGGATCGTCCCAGGTCACCTCGTCCGGCCGCGTGCCCCCGAGCAGCAGGCCGCGCGATGCCGCTCGCCACTCGTCGAAATCATTGACCGAGTTGAGCCGCACCCGCCTCACGGGAACAGGCTCCACTGTTTGCGGCCGAGGCGATACGCATCGGCGAGAATCGACAATTTCTTGTGAGGGGTCGGCGGCATAGGATGTTCACTATATGTTCTCGCGAACCTGCTGCCAATTCACAAAGCTATGCGCGGCCTCACCCGGTCGCGGCCGCCGCACTCGCCGGCAATAGCACCCACGCCGCCGTATCGTAGCCGCGCCGGTCGGCGACGCTTGCCGGCCCCTTCGGCAGCACCGGCGTAAAGCCGTCGCAGCTCCAGTCGCCGCCGGCGGTGTGGACGCCATAGGCGTTGGGATGCGCCGCGCAGAACAGCGAGCGGTCCACCGCCGTCGGCTCCCGGTCGCACGCCACCTCGCCCTTGGGCGCCACGCACACCCACACCGCCCGATCCATGCAACGCCAATACACCTCGCCCGCCGGCTTGCTGGTCGTCTTGTGGATCGCCGCCACCACCGAGGGCAGCAGCCCGCCGGTGATCTTGTTCACGTCCGGCGCGTCGCTGGTGCCGAGCGCCACGCAATAATCGCCGATAGAGGCGTAAGGCGGCCCGGCCGGCATCGGCAGCGAAGCCGGCGTCGTCACCGGCGCGGCGTCCGCCGCAGTCGGTGGCGCCAGCGATGCGAACTGGTCGGCCGCAACGCCAGTCGGTTGCGGCCCCACGGCCGCCTCGAGCGCGGGCGGCACGGTCGATATCTTCAACGGCGCCTGCGGTACGAGCCGCGCCTGCCGCTCGGTCGATGCCGGCTTCTGCTTCTCCGTCGGGCCCGGCGTGGTCGCCAGGCTCGCCGGCTTGATTTGCCCGTCGGTCCGCATCTGCGCGTCGAGCACCAGCAGCGCCGGCGCGCCGATAATGATCAGCACCAGGGCGGCCATGCCCGCCGTCGCCCGGGCCCGCCCGCGCTTCGTCGGTTTGCGCCGCGGCTTGTCGGCCAGCGGCGCAAGCCCGCTGCTGCGGAAATCGTAAGACCGGCGGTCAGTGCCGCGCGCGCCCGAAAAACTCGGCTCCGACTGTACATATGACCGCTCGTAATCGTCCGCCGGTTCCACCGCGACGAAGGGCTGCGAATGGTCTTCGTCCTCGTCCGCCTCGTCCCCCCGCCCGGCCGTCTCCGGAAAATACGGGCGCCACGCATCGGCCTGCTCGTCGGCCGGCGCGACGAAGGGCTGCGAATGATCCTCTTCCCCCAGCGTCGGCAGCGTCGGCGAGGAAAACGGACCTTCCATCGTGTCGAAGGTCGGGAAATAGCTCCCGGGCCGCACCTGCGCCAGCCGCGCCGGTGGCGGCGCCGGTCGCGGCGGCTCGGCCGGGCGCTGTCGCGTCGCCGCGGCCTCGAACCGGCTCGGCATCGGGCTCGGCGCGTTGCGCATCGGCGCGAGGGGCGGCACGTCGCGCCGGTCCTGCTGCCCGGCACGCTGAATGCGGAACACCGGGTCCTTGAGGCTTGGCAGCAGGCCGAGCAGCCCGCCGCCCGCCGATAGCGCGATCAGCAGCGCTGCCGGCAGCGTAACGCCGCCGCCGACGATGGCGACCAGCACCAGCCAGCCCACCGCGCTCGCCAGCATCGCGGCCCGTCCCACCGCCGGATAAACCAGAATCGCCAGCCCCCCGGCGATCGAAGCAATGGCGATCGGCTGGATCGCCAGCACAATGGCCAGCCGTATCGGGCCGGCAAGGTCGGCCACGTGCAGCAGGGCCTCCTGCTGTCCCCACCAACCGAAGCCCAGCGCGAGCACGCCGGACAAAACCCCGCAGATAAGGACGGCTAGTCTCACCCAGTCGCTCCGACACCCCGATTTGCCCGCCCCCGGGCGCTTGGCAGGCTTCTAGCACCCGAGCCAATCGACGCAAACGCCTTCACACCCCGAAATCGCCCCATCCCATCAAAAGATTGCGGTCACGCGTCCTCCGCCGCCATCACGGGGCTGTCAGCGCCGTTCGCTGAACAAAAGGCCCCTCGTCCGCCGTTACGACGACCTCTCCCGCTCAGGGAGAGGCGGAGCAGAGGCAGGATCGGACCCGACGACCACCTCTCCCTTCGGGGGAGAGGTCGGCGCGCAGCGCCGGGTGAGGGGGCCTTGCCTCGCACGCGATGCGGGGAATGGCGAGTCTCAGCGGTCGACAGAGTCCCCCTTCAGCGACTGCGCCAGATGCACCATCTGCACAAACTCCGCGCGATACCCATGGGCATCCGCCCCCTTCGACCCATTGGCGAGGTCGGCGATCTGCGACCAGCTCATGCCCTCGCCATAGTTCGAGCCCTTGAGCTTCTGCCCGAACGCCGCCACCGCCGCGGCGAACCGCTGGTCGTCGCCCGTCTTGCTCATATCGCTCACCACCAGATCCCTGGTGATCGGTGCCGTGATCAGCTTGCTCACGTCCCCGTCGGGCGCCTTGTAGCGCATCTTGAGGAGCCCGAGCTCGTCGCTGACCGGCGCCGGCTCCGCCGAGGCTGAAGCCGTGCCATAGCGCAGCGGATCGTTCAGCTCCGCACCCGACCCGGCCGGTGTGATCTCGTAGAGCGTCGTTACAGTGTGCCCCGCGCCGATCTCGCCCGCATCCACCGCGTCATTGTTGAAATCCTCACGGTTGAGTGCTCGCGTCTCGTAGCCGATGAGCCGGTATTCGCTCACCTGCGCCGGGTTGAACTCAACCTGGACCTTCACGTCCTTGGCGATGGTCACGAGGTTCGCCCCCCCCTCTTCCACCAGCACCTTCTGCGCCTCGCGGAAATTGTCGATGTAGCTGGCATTGCCGTTGCCGTTCTGCGCCAGCGCCTGCATCAGCGCATCGTCGAGATTGCCGCGGCCGAAGCCGAGCACGCTGAGGAAGATACCCTCGTCGCGCTTGGACCTGATGAAGTCCTTGAGCTGGTCCGGCTCGTCGATCCCGACATTGAAATCGCCGTCGGTCGCAAGGATCACCCGGTTCACGCCGCCCTTCACCTTGCTCTGCGCCGCCACCTGATAGGCGAGTTCGATCCCCTCCGCGCCGGCGGTCGAACCACCCGCTTCGAGATGGTCGAGCGCGCCGAGGATCTTGGCCCGCTCGCTCGCCTTGGTCGGCTCCAGCACCACGCCTGCCGATCCGGCGTAAGTCACGATCGAGATCGTGTCCTCCGGCCGCATCTGGTCGACCAGCAGCGCGAACGACCGCTTCAGCAGCGGCAGCTTGTTGGGCTCGTCCATCGAGCCCGACGTATCGATCAGGAACGTCAAGTTCTCCGGCTGCCGCGCCGACGGCGGCGGCACGTAGCCCTTGATCCCGATCTCGAGCAGTTCGGTCTTATTGTTCCATGGCGTCGGCACCACTGCCATCGTCGCCTTGAACGGCGTGTCGAGGCTTGTCGGCGCCGGATAGTCGTACGGGAAATAGTTGATCAGCTCCTCGAGCCGCACTGCGTCCGGCTCGGGCACAAGGCCCTGCTCCAGCGTCGAGCGCACATAGGAATACGACGCCGTGTCGACGTCGATCGAGAACGTCGAAACCGGCTGTTCCTTCGTCTCCTGCACCCGGTTCTCGTCGAACGTCGCAAACGTGTCGCCCGACGGCTCCGTTGGAACGACGTTCTGATTCATCCGCAGCTTCGCGTCCATCGCCGGCGCCATCGCCGCCTCCGGCATTGGCGCCGCCAGCGACTTCGCCACCGGCACTACCGCCCGCTGTTCCCGCGGCGCCGCGAGTGGCACCGGCCTGGCCGGCTCGGCCGACGCCACGGTCGAGGGCGCCATCGGCGCGCTCTTTGCGGCCGCCGTCGCCTCGCCTTGTGCCGGCGCGCCGCCCTTCTGCACTTGCGACAGGTAAAGCTGCGTGCCGAGCGGCAGCAGCAGCAGCGCTGCCAGTGCCGTGCCCAGCGGCAGGCCCAGTCCGCCGCTCAGCGTCCACCGGCTCATCCAGCCGGCCTTCGCCGGCCGCTTCGCCTGCGCCGCATCGAACGCGGCCATCGCGGCATTGAGCGCCAGCTTCCTCGCCTCGGGCGAAGGCGCTGCGCCGCGCAGGTCCTTCAGCGTCATCAGGGCATCGTCGGTCATCTTGTCGTCGTCCATCACAAAAGTCCCCTCAGGGTCTTTTTCGCTTCGTGCACGTGCCAGGAGACCGTGGCCTCCTTGCATCCCATGATCTGTGCCGCCTGCGCGTGGTTCATCTCCTCTGCGTAGACCAGCATGATCGCCTCGCGCTGCTTTTCGGGTAGCTCGCTCACCGCCGTCCAAAGTTCGTGTGCTGTCGCTGTCTCCTCTTGTCCGCCCGGGTCGTCCTCGGGATGCACCAGCGTGAAGGCGTCGATGACCTTGCCGCGCCGGCTCGACGAGCGCTGCGTATCGCGCACCATGTTGAGCGTCACCCGGTAGAGCCAACTGCTGAACGCCGCGCGTCCGTCGAAGCTCTGGATGGCGGTCGCGAGCTTGACGCACACCTCCTGCGCCACGTCCTCCGCATCGGACCGTTTGCCCGTCCACTTGCACGCCACGCGGAAGATGAAGTCGTAATGCGCCTCGATCAGTTGCCCGAACGCCAGCCGGTCACCGGATCTGGCCCGCGCGATCAGGACGTCGTTGTGCACATCTGCCGACATCGGCGGCGGCGGTTCACTCGTCTGCAGCGTCAAGACCCCGGACCCATGCACGTTCAAGCACCATTGATTCACATTCTTTGCGTGTAAGACGCCATCAGCAGAACCATCCTTTGGTGCTTTTTTCGACGATATGGATGATGGGGTCAGCGACAGCGTGCACGCTTGCGAAACCGGCTGTCTTAGGCGTAGGTCAGGCCCATGACCGACCAACCCCCGCTTTCGCCCTGGAAACTGACGCCCCCACGCATCCTTATCCTGGTGCTGGGCATTCTGGCCCTGCTCATGATCGCCGGCGCCTTGACCGGCGGCGTCACCAACCTCGAAATCCTCAAGGAAGCCAGCACTTCCGCCGAGGCGCCATCGAGTCAGGCCCAGTAGGGATCAGCCGATGTCCATGGACAGTCTCGACGACGATACCGACCGCACGGCCCGCCTGCCGGTGATCATCCTCGCGGCAATGACCGTCATCGCCCTGATCCTCGGCATCGCCACCGGCAGCATCAGCGAGCAGACCTTCAAGCGGCCGCCGCCCGCAACCTCGATCACGATCCCCTAGAGCGGCTCGGAAACGCGCCAAAACAAGGACTTGGAGCTCAGGCCACCAGCGCCTGCGGCACGGCCTCGGCGATGAAGCCGCCGCCCAGCACTTCCGAGGTATCGCTATCGTCGGCGTAGAACACGCAGGCCTGCCCGGGCGAAATGCCGTACTCGCCGGCAAACAGCGTCACATACACCTCGCCGTCGATCATCTGCACCGCGCCCTGCTGCGGCGGCCGCGTCGAGCGCACCTTGACCTCGACCGGCAGCCCGTTGCCGCCCGCGGCGGCCGACAGCACCGCATCGCCCAGCCAGTTCACGTCGCGCAGCCGCACGGTCTTGGTCATCAGCGCCTCGCGCGGCCCGACGATCACCCGGCCTGTCTTATGGTCGAGTTTGATCACATAGAGCGGCTCGGCCGCAGCGATGCCGAGCCCCTTCCGCTGCCCCACGGTGTAGTTGACGATGCCGTCGTGCCTGCCGAGCACCCGGCCGTCGAGATGCACGATCTCGCCCCCCGCCAGCGCCTCGGGGTGCATGCGCCGGATCACGTCGGCATACTTGCCCTGCGGTACGAAGCAGATGTCCTGGCTGTCGTGCTTCTCCGCCACTTCGAGCCCGAACTCGCGCGCCAGCTCGCGCACCGCCGGCTTGGTCATGCCGCCCAGCGGAAAGCGCAGGAAGTCGAGTTGCGCGTCCGTCGTCGCAAACAGGAAATAGCTCTGGTCGCGGCTCGCATCGACCGGCCGGTACAGCCGGCGCTTGCCGCCCTCGAGCCGGCTCTGCACATAGTGCCCCGTCGCCAGCACGTCCGCGCCGAGGTCCTGCGCCACCTCCATCAGGTCGACGAATTTCACCGACTGGTTGCACGCAATGCACGGCACCGGCGTCTCGCCCTGCCGGTACGCGTTGGCGAATGGCTCCATCACCGCAGCCTTGAAGCGCTCCTCATAGTCGAGCACGTAATGCGGAATGCCCAGTTGCGCCGCCACTCGCCGCGCATCGTGGATGTCCTGGCCGGCGCAGCACGCGCCCTTGCGGTGCGTCGCCTCGCCATGATCGTAAAGCTGCAGGGTCACGCCCACCACGTCGTAGCCCTGCCGGGCGAGCAGCCCCGCCACCACCGAACTGTCGACGCCCCCCGACATCGCGACAACGACGCGCGTGTCCTCGGGACGCTTGGGCAAATCAAGCGAATTGAGGTCCATTTTCTCTCATCCAGTTGGGGGTCAAGGCCCCAGTGAACGGGCGCGATCTACCACCATACCCGCCGGGTGTCATCATTCTCGGCAAAAACTGCCGCCGGCAGCAGGAGATGCCGAGCCCCTGCGCCACCCGCACCAGCTAATCCGTTGAATTCTCAAGCAATCGCAACTGGCCCGCCCCTTGCATCGTCCTCGGTGGATCAATCCGTCCATCGAGGCGAAACTGTCGTCGCATCTGAGCATCAGCTACACGGCCCCGAGTCCCGCGAGCAGCGCCGCTGCCGTGGCCGGCCCCGCTGCCGCTGGCGCGACTAAGCCCGATGCCGCCTCGCCGCTCGGCTTCCTGTCGGCTCTCGTCGATAGACTGCTGGCCGACGACAAGACCGCCGCCGATCCGACTGCCGTCACTACCGCCGACACGACGCCCGCACCCAGCGTTGCCGGCCTCTTCAATCTGAACGCCGACACCAGCACGGCGACCGACGGTCCGCCACCGCAGGGCGTGGCGCTCATCGCCAGGCTCGGCAAAGACCTCAATGCGCTGCAGGCGCAGGTCGACGCCGGCCAGAAGCCTGACAAGGACCTGGTCAAGGACATCGGCGACACCGCCGACACCCTCGCGGCCATGATGCAGCCGGCGCAGGCCCAGCCTGCCGCCCCCACGCCGACGGCCACGCTCGATCCGCTCAAGACCATCGAAGCCGCGGCAACGCCGGCCACTGCCGACCAGCCCGATATCCCCGGCACCAAGCGGGCCGATCAGCAGCCCACTGGCACCGATCCGGTCACCCAGCTCCTCGCCAGCATGGGCATCACCCTGCCCGCGACGAACGCCACGACGGCCGCCCTGCCCGCGACCGACACGACGGCCACCGCCGCGGTCGCCTCCACGCCCGCAGCGACGCCCAGCACGCCTCTGCCGGCCATCGCCGAACTCTCGACCCGCCTCAGCCAGCTCAGCGCCGCCCTCGCGCCGATCTCGCCGGACGTCGCGCAGAAACTCACGGCCCTGACGCAAAAGCTCGACGCCGCCGAGGCTGACCCGAAAATCCTCGCCCAGCTCGCCGGCACCGCCAACAGCGACGGCACCTCGCTCGACCAGATCGTCCAGCAGTTGACGTCGGCCAGGGCCACGCCGCCGGCACCGGCCATGCCGCAACTCGCCGCCAACACCAGGCTGCCGGTCCCCGAGCCGCTGACGGCCAAGACCGGCAAGGCCGACGCCACCGCCGATACCACGCCGACTCCGGCGCCCGCCGATCCCTCGACGGTTACGGCCAAGCCCGCTTTGGCGCCAACCGCCGTCGTCCAGTCCAAGGACCCTGCTCCGTCCGACAAGAAGGATGACGGCAAGGTCCCGGCCACTGCATCGGTCGTCGCCGCTGCCGCCACCAAAGCCGACGCTACCGACACGACGCAGGCCGGTGCGGCGGCCAATGCCCAGCCGGCCGCGCCCCCACTTGCCCAGACCGCCGTCGCCCGTGCCATCCCCGCCGCCTACCAGGCCGCCTCCAACCCCATCAATATGGGCCAGGTCGCGTTCGAGATGGCCCGGCAGATGCATCAGGGCACCTCGCGCTTCACCATCCGCATCGATCCGCCCGAGCTCGGCCGCGTCGACGTCAAGATGCACGTCGACAGCGCCGGCAACGTCAACGCCCGCCTCACCGTCGAGCGCTCCGAGACGCTGGACATGTTCCAGCGCGACAAGGGCTCGCTCGAAAAGGCACTCACTCAGGCCGGCCTCGACACCGGCAAGACCAACCTCGAATTCTCGCTGAAGCAGAACCCCTTCGCCGGCATGACCGGCGGCGACCAGCGCCAGCCCGGTGGCTACAGCTTCGGCGCGCGTTCGGCCTTGAGCGGCAGCGGCGACGATGACGTCGGCGCCCTGCCTGCCGTCACCCTTTACCGTGGCGTCGCCTCAGCCGGCGGCGTCAACATTTTCGCTTAGGAGCTATCATGACCGTCAGCGGCGTTTCGGGGTCATCGGGTTCGTCGGGCAACACCATCGATGCGAACACGATTGCAGGAAATTTCGACACCTTCCTGCAATTGCTGACGACGCAATTGCAGAACCAGAACCCGCTCGATCCGCTCGACACCAACCAGTTCACCCAGCAGTTGGTGCAGTTCTCCTCGGTCGAGCAGCAGCTCAAGACCAACGACTATTTGTCGGCGCTCGTCGGCTCCAACACCAACAGCGTCAACACCAACGCGGTGAACTATATCGGCAAGGCCGTCAGCGCCTCGGGCACCAAGTCCGAGCTGGTCAACGGCAAGGCCACCTGGAATTTCGGCCTCAACGACGCCGCGACCGTCAGCGTCACCATCAAGGACAGCAACGGCAACGTCGTTTACACCGAAAAGGGTGACATGCAGGCCGGCCAGGGCCAGTACACCTGGGACGGGACCACCAGCGAAGGCACCAAGGCGCCGGCGGGTACCTATTCCATCACCGTGCAGGGCACCAACGAAGAGGGCAACAACGTCCCCATCGCCACGCAGTTCTCCGGCGTCGTCACCGGCATCGACTTCACCGGCAGCGAACCAGTGCTGCTGATCGGCAATTCGCGCGTCAATCTCTCCGACGTCACCGCCATCGCCGCCATCACCACCACGCCGCCCACCGACAGCAGCGGCGACGACTCCACCAGCTCTTAACCGCTCGTTTACCCTGTCACGCGGGCGCCACGATTTCCTCGCGGCGCCCGTTTGCCATTTTCGGCCAAAGCCCTGATTCCTCGGCGTTTCCTCAATGTCACGGGCGGCAATTTTAACGGCTTGTAGACACTAGCTTAGGCAAATTTTAAGCGCGATCCGCTAGGCTCGACCAAGGTCAGGTTGAGTCAGTGAGTAGAATGACCGTTCAAATGCGTCCCCGCGTGAAATACGTAATTGGCCCGGATGGAAGTCCGCTGACCATTGCGGATCTCCCGCCCAAGAATACGCGTCGGTGGGTCATCCGCCGCAAGGCCGAAGTAGTTGCCGCCGTTCGCGGTGGATTGCTTTCGCTCGAGGAAGCCTGCGCGCGTTACACCTTGAGCGTCGACGAATTCCTCAATTGGCAGGCCGCCATCGACAAGCACGGCCTGGCCGGTCTTCGGACCACGTGGATTCAGCACTACAGGGAAGGCTGAGGCCTCCACCGTTACGGCGTCTTCGCGCCCAGGTACGCCACGGCGGCCGGGCGCGAACGCATTGTTGCGTAGTGCGCTTCGAGTGCCGGCAGCGACGGCTTGTCGAAGCTGACACTCATCCAGCGATGCATCGACAGGCCGATGACGATATCGGCGAGGCTGAACGCATCGCCCGCCACGAACCCGCTCGTCTGCTGCAATTGCTGATCGGCGATACGCATCGCCTTGGTCCATGCGGCCAGCGACACCTCCAGCCGCGCCGGGTCGGGGTTCGGCGGATTGTTGCGCAGCCGCGCCTGGACGAAATACATCCAGGCCGGCGCCAGCTCGCTCCCCTGCCAGGTCATCCATTGATCGACCAGCGCCCGCTGCCGGAGCTCGTCCGGCCATAGCTCGCTGCCGGCTTTCTGCGCCAGATAGCGCATGATCGGCTGGCTCTCCCACAGCACGAAGCTGTCATCGACGATCACCGGCACCTGCGCATTGGGGTTGAGCGTCAGGAACTCGGCAACGTTCGGGTCTCGAATCGGCTTGCCCCAATCCTCGCGCTCGTAGCCGATGCCCATCTCGTCGAGCGCCCACAGCACCTTGCGCACATTGATCGACGTGAGCCGCCCCAGAACCTTCAGCATTTCTTCACCTCTCCCGGCACTTCCTGCCGCTTTTCGCATTTGGCAACACTTCGTTAAGACCTTCTTTACCATCTGCTAGGTAATTTTTGCCTATGGGGTCGGGAAGCGTTTTGCCTCCCGAAAGTGGCTCGGGTTTACTGGTGGACGGTATTACGCAGCTCTTCAATCGGATCGGCATCCAACGGCTTGCCGCGATGGCCGTCGTCGCCGTGCTGATGCTGGGCTTTTTTGCCTTTCTCATCATGCGGGCCTCTATCCCGCAGATGGCGCCGCTCTACACCGGTCTCAGCCTCGAGGACTCCTCGGCCATCGTCGCCGAGCTGCAAAAGGACAACGTCCCCAACGAGATTCGCGGCGATGGCGACACCATCCTCGTGCCGCGCGACCAGATCACCACCGTCCGTATGTCGCTGGCCGAAAACGGCCTCCCGACCAAGGGCCAGGTCGGCTACGAAATCTTCGACCAGCAGTCGACGCTGGGGTCCACCAGCTTCGTCCAGAACATCAACAATGTGCGTGCGCTCGAAGGCGAGCTCGCCCGCACCATCTCGTCGCTGGCACGCATCAAATCCACTCGCGTCCATCTCGTCCTCCCCGAGCGGGCATTGTTCTCGCGCGACAAGAAGGACCCGACCGCGTCCATCGTCGTCGGCGTTCGGGGTGAACTCGCCCCCGAGGAAATCCGCGCCATCCAGCACCTCGTCGCCTCCGCCGTCGAAGGCCTGACGCCCAACCGCGTCACCATCGCCGACGATTCCGGCAATCTTCTCGCCGCCGGCGCGGGCGACGACCCCGATCAGGTGCTCGCGGGCGAAGCCGACGAGCGCGTAGTCGGCGTCGAGAACCGACTGCAGAGCCGCATCGAAAGCCTCCTCGCCAACGTCGTCGGCGACGGTCGCGCCCGCGTCCAGGTCAGCGCCGATCTCGACCTGACCCATGTCACCAGGACCGCCCAGACCTTCGACCCCAACAGCCAGGTCGTTCGCTCGACGCAGACCAAGACCGTCGCCAACACCTCGACCGACCCCGGCCAGAACGGCCAGGTTTCCGCCTCGACGCAATTGCCCGGCGCCACCACCTCGCAGACCACGAGCGGCGCCGCCTCGCAGCAGGGCTCGACCGACGAGGAAACCACCAATTACGAAATCTCCTCGACCAGTTCGACCGAGATGACCGATCCCGGCTCGATCAAGCGCCTGTCGGTCGCGGTGGTCGTCGATGGCACCTACACCACCGACGCTCAGGGCAACTCCGCCTACGCGCCGCGCCCGCAGGCGACCCTCGACCAGATCAAGGCGCTGGTGCAATCGGCCATCGGCTTCGACCAGACCCGCGGCGACCAGATCACCGTCGCCAACCTGCAGTTCGCGCAGGGCCCGACACCCGTCGCGGTCGGCACCAGCGGGCCGGGCCTCTTCGATTTCACCCGCGACGACCTGATCAACGGCGCCGAAATGCTGGTGACGCTGATCATCGCGCTGGCCCTCGTGTTCTTCGTCATGCGGCCGCTGCTGAAGCGCGTGCTGAGCCCCGAAGCCCAGCCGCTGGCCCTGCCCGTCAGCGCCGAGGTCGGCCCGCCTGGCATGGTCCCGATGCCCGATCCGACTCTGGAGTTCGACGAACGGCAGGCGACCGGCCAGACGCCGGCCTGGATCAGCAACGCCCGTAACATGGGCGCCACCCAGGCCAAGACCCTCAAGACCGTCGGCACCCTGGTCGAAGAAAACCCCAAGCAGGCCGCGCTGATCGTGCGCGACTGGCTGACGAGTGGAGCGTAAGTTAGATGGCCGCCGTTCCCGCCACCCAGGGCCAGATCGCCACCCCTGCCAACGTCGCCCAGGCGATGAGCAAGCAGCTCGTCGTAGGCGGCGAAGAGCGCGTGCTGTCGGGCGATGAGAAGGCGGCGGTGCTGCTGCTGTCGCTCGGCCCCGATTTCGGCAAACCCATCCTCGAAGAGCTCGACGAGATGGAGATCAAGATCCTCTCGCGCGCCATGGTCCGCGTCGGCGCCGTCACCCAGGACATGCTGGATTCGCTGTTCGCCGAATTCGTCACCCACATTTCGTCCAACGGCACGGTTGCGGGCAATTCCGATACCACGCAGCGCCTGCTTCTCTCTTTTCTCCCTGCCGACCGCGTCGATGCGATCATGGAGGAAATCCGCGGGCCCGCCGGCCGCAACATGTGGGAGAAGCTGTCGAACGTGCAGGAGGACGTGCTCGCCTCGTACCTCAAGAACGAATACCCCCAGACCATCGCCGTGGTGCTCTCCAAGATCGCCACCGACCACGCCAGCCGCGTCCTCGCCGTGCTGCCCGAAGAGCTGGCGATGGACGTCGTGCGCCGCATGCTCTCGCTCGATCCGGTGCAGAAGGAAATCCTCGAAAAGATCGAGTCGACGCTCCGTACCGAATTCATGTCGACCCTGTCGCACTCCAAGCGCCGCGACAGCCACGAGCAGATGGCCGAAATCTTCAACTCGTTCGACCGCCAGACCGAGGCCCGCTTCATCACCTCGCTCGAGGAAAACGACCGCGAGGGCGCCGAGCGCATCAAGGCGCTGATGTTCACCTTCGAGGATCTGACGCGCCTCGACAGCGGTGCCGTGCAGACCATCCTCGCCAAGATCGACAAGAAGGACCTGGCCCTTGCCCTCAAGGGGGCCAGCGAGCCGATCAAGGAATTCTTCTTCGCCAACATGTCGGCCCGCTCCGGCAAGCTGCTCAGGGACGACATGGAGGCCATGGGTCCGGTGCGGCTCAAGGACGTCGACGAAGCGCAGGGCCGCATGGTCGCCACCGCCAAGGACCTCGCGGCGCGCGGCGAGATCATCATCCAGAAGGGCAAGACCGACGAGGAGATGATCGGATGACGGCCGCTTCCCCCGCCAAATTCCGCTTCGACCTCGATCTCGGCCATCAGCAGGAACGCAATTCTACTTTGTCCGAGGGTGCCCTCGCCCAGCTCATCGCCGCGGCGCGCGCCGACGGCGTGCAGCAGGGCATCGCCGAGGGCCAGCGGAGCGCCACCGTCAAGGCTGCGGAGCGGATCGCCCAGGCCGCCGAAAAGCTTGCGACGCAGACCGCCGCCCTCAACGCCGCGCTCGACGACACCCGCCACGAGACGCTGGCCGAGGCCGTCGGCCTCGCTGCCGCGATCGGCCGCAAGCTCGCCGGACAACTGATGGCCGAGCAGCCGGTGGCCGAAATCGAAGCGCTGGTCGCCGAATGCCTTGCCTCGCTCGATGGCGTGCCGCATCTGGTTATCCGCTGTGCGCCCGAACTCGCCGACGCCGTGCGCGAAATGGCGCTGGCCCGTATCGCCAGCTCCGGCTTTGCCGGCCGCCTCGTCGTCATGGGCGACCCCGAGCAGGCCCTCGGCGACGCCAGGCTCGAATGGGTCGATGGCGGCATCGTCCGCGAGCGTGCCGCGCTCGAAGCCGAGATCGACGCCCGCATCGCCAACTTCCTTGCCGCCCGGCGCGGCCCCACCGATCCCGCGAACGGAGCTCCGTGATGGCCAACGATCCCAATGGCCTCGGCCTTGAGGAAATGGCGGCGCCCGACCGCAGTGGTCCCCCGCAGGGCGTCGAGCGCACCGCCGCCGATCTCGAAGCGGTCTTCGACGTCCCGGTCCGTATCTCCGTCGTGCTCGGCCGTGCCCGCATTCCCGTGGCGAGCCTCCTCAAGCTCGACATCGGCAGCGTCGTCGAGCTCGACCGCCAGGTCGGCGAAGCTGTCGAAATCTACATCAACGAACGCCTCGTCGCCCGCGGCGAGATCGTCCTCGTCGAGAACCGCCTGGGCGTCACCATGACCGAAATCATCAAGGCCGGCTGATGCTTGAGATGATCACTACCGCTGGTCCCCATCCACGGTGTCATTCCCGCGCAGGCGGGAATCCAGACAGGGCTCTCGGCCATCCGAAGCATCGCCTGGATTCCCGCCTGCGCGGGAATGACACAGAGAACAACGCAACACGATCGCAGTCTGCGGAGACGGCAAAATGAGACTCCTGATCATCGGCGCCCTCGAAGGCCAGCTCTCCGAAGCCACCAAGCTCGCCATGCAGGGCGGCGCCAAGGTGGCCCACGCCGCGACCATCGACATCGCCATGGCGAGCCTGCGCTCCGGCCGCGGCGCCGACCTGCTGCTGGTCGATGTGATGATGGACATCTCGGGGCTCATCGCCTCCCTCGACGGCGAGCGCATCCACATCCCCGTCGTCGCCTGCGGCACCGAGACCAACGCCGCGGCTGCCGTCAACGCCATCCGCGCCGGCGCCAAGGAATACATCCCGCTGCCGCCCGACGCCGAGCTCATCGCCGCCGTCATCGCCGCCGTGGCGCGCGAAAGCTCCGACTTCCTCTTCCGCGACCCCACCATGGCGCGTGTGGTCAAACTCGCTGAGCAGATCGCGCCCTCCGAAGCCTCGGTGCTCATCACCGGCGAAAGCGGCACCGGCAAGGAAGTGATGGCGAAGTTCGTGCATTCGAAGAGCAGGCGCGCCGCTCACGCCTTCATCTCGATCAACTGCGCCGCGATCCCCGAAAACCTCCTCGAAAGCGAACTCTTCGGCCACGAGAAGGGTGCCTTCACCGGCGCCGTCGCCCGCCGTGTCGGCAAATTCGAGGAAGCCTCGGGCGGCACCCTGCTGCTCGATGAAATCTCCGAGATGGACGTGCGCCTCCAGGCCAAGCTGCTCCGCGCCATCCAGGAACGCTTGATCGATCGCGTCGGCGGCACCCGCCCCGTTCCGGTCGATATCCGCATCATCGCGACCTCCAACCGCAACCTCGCCGAGGCGGTGCGCCAGGGCACGTTCCGCGAAGACCTGCTGTTCCGCCTCAACGTCGTGAACCTCAAGCTCCCGCCGCTGCGCGAGCGCCCGGGCGACGTCGTCGCCCTCGCCGACCACTTCGTCGAAAAATACTCGAAGGCCAACGGCCTGCCGGTGCGTACCCTCACCGCCGAGGCGCGTCAGGCGCTGCTTCACGCGCCCTGGCCGGGTAATGTGCGCGAGCTCGAGAACACGCTGCATCGCGCCGTGCTGCTCTCCGACGGCGACAGCATCGGCCCCGATGCCATCGTCATGCCCGACGGCGCCGGCCTCTCCGACGTGGTGCGCACCGCCTCGCTCGCCACTCAGGCGGCGCAGGTGGCCGACACCATCTCGCGCACCATGGTCGGCCGCACCGTCGCCGACGTCGAGCGCGACCTGATCCTCGAAACCCTCGACCACGTGCTCGGCAACCGCACCCACGCCGCCAACATCCTCGGCATCTCGATCCGCACACTGCGCAACAAGCTCAACCAGTACGCCGACGAAGGCACCAGCATCCCCGGCCCCGGCGAACAGCGGAAATCGGCGTGATCGACTTCCGCGCCAACCGCCGGCGTAACCTCGCCCCTCAGGGGAGAGGTCGGCGCGCTTGGTCCGGCGAAAGCCGGACCTTAGCAAGCCGGGTGAGGGGCGCAGTCGCCGCTGATGCTCTCGCTGCCCGCTGGGTGTTGACTGCACGTTTGGGAGAGCTCGTTGTCTGACGTCCCCGATACCGGCAAGCTGGCTCTGCCGGGCTTCCGCTTCCCGTCGCTCGCCGACATCAACAAGACGCTGCGCTCGACCGATATCGGTCTCGCCATCGGCATCATGGCGATCATCGTCGTCCTGATCCTACCGCTGCCCTCGTTCCTGCTCGACGTCCTGCTCGCCATCTCGATCGTCTTTTCGGTGCTGATCCTGATGACGGCGCTGTTCATTCAGACGCCGCTCGAATTCAGTTCTTTCCCCACGGTGCTGCTGATCGCCGCCATGATGCGGCTCGCGCTCAACCTCGCGACCACCCGCCTGATCCTGTCCAACGGCCACGATGGCCCCGACGCCGCCGGTCACGTCATCGAGGCGTTCGGCAATTTCGTCATGCGTGGCAATTTCGTCATCGGCGTCGTTGTCTTCGCCATCCTCATCATCGTCAATTTCATCGTCATCACCAAAGGCTCGGGCCGTATCGCCGAAGTCGCGGCGCGCTTCAATTTGGACGCCATGCCGGGCAAGCAGATGGCGATCGACGCCGACCTCTCGGCCGGCCTCATCGACGAGGCCGTCGCCCGCGAACGCCGCAAGAACCTCGAGGCCGAAAGCGCCTTCTTCGGCAACATGGACGGCGCGTCCAAGTTCGTGCGCGGCGACGCCATCGCCGGCCTGCTCATCACCTTCATCAACATCATCGCCGGCATGGTCATCGGCGTGCTGCAGCAGGGGCTGAGCTTTCAGGAAGCCGGCAACAACTACACGCTGCTCACCGTCGGCGACGGTCTCGTCAGCCAGATCCCGTCGCTGATCGTGTCGACCGCGGCGGGCCTCCTGGTGTCGAAGGCCGGCGTCTCCGGCTCCGCCGACAAGGCGCTGATCGCCCAGTTCACCGGCTACCCCAAGGCGCTCGGCATGTCGGCCGCCGTCATCGGCGTCCTCGCCTTCCTGCCCGGCATGCCGATCCTGCCCTTCATCGCGCTCGCCGGCGGCATCGGCTATCTCGCCGTGCGCTCCACCCGGCTCAAGGCCGCCACGCTCGCCCGCGATGCGGCGGCGGCCATCATGGGCAGGCCTGGCGCACCGGGCACGGCAAAGGCCGCGCCGGTCGACGAAGTGCCGATCGCCGACAGCCTCAAGATCGATGAGCTCAAGCTCGAGCTCGGCTATGGCCTCCTGTCGCTGGTCAAGGAGGACGAGACCGGCTCCGACCGGCTCACCGAGCAGATCAAGGCGCTGCGCCGCCAGCTCGCCACCGAGCTCGGCTTCGTCATGCCGCCGGTGCGCATCCTCGACAACATGCAGCTCGAACCCAACGACTATGTCGTCAAGATCAAGGAAGTCGACGCCGGCAAGGGCCGCATCTTCGCCAACCAGTTGATGGTGATGGACCCCATGGGCAAGGAGATCACCCTGCCCGGCTATCACACCACCGAGCCCACCTTCGGCCTCCCTGCCACCTGGATCGAGCCGGCGCTGCGTGATGAAGCCGAGCTGCAGGGTTATTCCATCATCGATCCGTCGACGGTGATTTCGACCCACCTCACCGAGGTGCTGAAGGCCAACGTCGCCGATCTCCTCAGCTACGCCAACGTCCAGACGCTGCTCAACGGCCTCACCAAGGACCAGCAGAAGCTGCTCGAGGACATCATCCCGAGCCAGATCAGCGTCGCCGGCATCCTGCGCGTCCTGCAAACGCTGCTCACCGAGCGCATCTCCATCCGCGACCTGCCGACCATCCTCGAAGGCATCGCCGAAATCGCCAGCAATGGCCGCACCACGCAGATGATCGCCGAGCATGTCCGCTCACGCCTGAGCCGCCAGATATGCGCCGCCAATCTCGGGCCCGACGGCAACCTCCCGCTGCTGACGCTGTCGCCGCAATGGGAGCGCGACTTCGCCGAAGCCATGGTCGGCGACGGACCGGAGCGTCATCTCGCGATGGCGCCGTCGAAGCTCCAGCAGTTCATCCTTTCGGTGCAACACGGCTTCGAGAACGCCGCCCAGCAGGGCGAGCTGCCGGTGCTCATCACCTCGCCCTTGATCCGCCCGCATGTCCGCGCCATCGTCGAACGCTTCCGTCCGCAGACGACCGTGATGAGCCAGAACGAAGTCCACCCGCGCATCAGGCTGCGGACCATCGGCGCAGTCTAGGCCGGGCTCATCGCTCGCCGCCCGAGGTCGCGCAGCGCCGGCCAGGCCCACACCAGCCCGAACGCCAGCAGCGGGGCGTAGAGCGCCCCCCAGTAGAAGTTCACAGCCTTGCCGAACACGGCGAACACCAGGACATAGGCCAGCACTGTCGCGAGCACCCGCGCTATCCATGCCGCCGGCGCGGCGAGCATCCCGACCACCGCGAGCGGCAGCAGCAGCGCCGTGACCCATAGCGGCAGCAACGCGAACAGTCCGTTGAACGACGTCGCGCTGAGCACGAAACCGGCCCCGCCGAACTGCACCCAGCTATCGGGATAGCTCTGGTCCGCCGGCCCGAGCAGGCTCATCACGGTCTCGATGTGCCAGCCATAGTAGATCGCGAATCCGGCGAGACCGGCGATCCAGGCGCCGACCTCGGCCCAACGCCGCTCGGACAGCGCGAACCCCACGCAGACCGCGACATACACGCCGGCGATTTCGCGGCAAAACAGCGCCAGCAGCGCCGCCGCAAACCCCAGCCATGGCAGCTTCAGTCCATATGCGGACACCGACAGCAATGTGAGCACGCCCGCCGTCAGCTCCATCACGACCTCGGCCCGCGGCACCACCGCCGATAGCAGCGCCGCCGCGAGCAGCACCGCCATCGCGATCGCCATCGGCTGCGATCCGCCGCGCGCGACCAGTGCCACGGCCATCCCTGCCGTGACCAGCGCCGTCGCCGCCAGCGCCAGTTGCGCCCATACCGCTCCCGGAAACCACGAGACCAGCGTCAGATAAAACGGTGGCCGCCAGTTGAAGACGGATGCCGTGCCGTAATCGTTCGCGAGCAGTTCCTGATGTAGGGCCTGATAGTACGGCTCGCCGCTCTTCAGCTGCGTCACGACCTCGGCATAAACCGCGAGATCGCCCTTGCCGCCGACGACGCCCGTCGGGCCACTCTCGGGCCGCAGCGCCACCACCAGCAGCCCCAGCACCGCCAGCACGAACACGGCCAGCACGATCCGCGCCGAGCGCGGCGTAGCGTTCACAAACCGGGTGGAACTGATCGTCACGGCATACCCTCGGCAGGCCGCCACTGTGACCAAACTGTGCTAACAAATGCCGAGCATGCCGTCGGGCTCGCCCGGGCAGGATTCGGCCACGGCGGAAAAGCTCAAGAAAACGGTGCATTACTGGCCATTGTAACGCCGCTCCCCGCTTTACTAGCGAGAACGTCGGTGATCCTAGTTGCGTCATTGTTTGTGTGTGGCGAGCCATCCCGTGGGCAGAACCAGAGCGGTCGACGGCTTCTATGACGATGAAGCTGCACGCCTCGCAACCAGCGCGGCCCGCGGAGCGCAATCATCTGACCGACCGGCGCAAAGCCCCCTCGAACGCGCCTCCTACGTCCCGCCGATCATGCTCGACGAACCGCGACGCGCGGCGCTGCGGCCCCATCCGCCGTCCAACCAGAACATCGACCTGACCGAAGAGCCGCGCCGGCGCTTTTCCATGGCAGAGGACGAACCGGACGACGACGACCATCCGGCCTTCACCATCGCCCGCATGACCGCCTGGATTCTGCTCGCGCCGTGGTATCTGGCGGCCCTCGCCGGCTCAGTCGGCCTGCTGGTACTCTTCGGCAAAGACTTGTTCGGCCTCTAGCACTCCGGCATGCTGACGCTGAGGCCGCCGAGGCTGGTTTCCTTGTAGCGCTCGTCCATATCGCGGCCGGTCTGGCGCATCGTCTCGATGGCGGCATCGAGCGGCACGATATGCTGTCCGTCGCCCAGCGCCGCCAGCGACGCGGCCGCCACTGCCTTCACCGCGCCCATGCCGTTGCGCTCGATGCACGGCACCTGCACCAGTCCGCGGATCGGATCGCAGGTCATGCCCAGATGATGCTCGAGCGCGATTTCGGCTGCATTTTCGATCTGTGCATTCGTGCCGCCCAACGCCGCGCAGAGCGCCGCCGCCGCCATCGCCGACGCCGACCCGACCTCCCCCTGGCAGCCGACCTCGGCGCCTGAGATCGAGGCGTTGAACTTGATCAACCCGCCGATCGCCGCTGCCGTCAGCAGCATGTCGGGCACCTTGCTGCGCGACGCGCCCGGCACGAGGTCGAGATAGTAGCGGATCACCGCGGGGATCACGCCGGCGGCGCCATTGGTCGGTGCCGTCACCACCTGGCCGCCGGCGGCGTTTTCCTCGTTGACCGCCATCGCATAGGCCGACAGCCAGTCGACCGCCGAGTGCAGCGGCGCATCGTTCGCCCCGACGCGCGCACTGAGCTTTCCCGCCAGCCCCGCCGCCCGCCGCTTGACGTTGAGCCCGCCCGGCAGGATGCCCTCGGTCCTGAGCCCGCGATCGATGCAGCGGTCCATCACGTCCCAGATCGCCATCACCCGTTGATCGAGATCGGCCGTACCGCGCGCCGTCTCGTTCGCCCGCTTCATCTCTGCGATGCTGAGCCCGGCAGCCGTGCCCATCGCCAGCATGTCGCCGGCGCTGCCGAACGGATATGGCACCTCCTGCTCGCTGGGCGCGGCGGGGCCGGCCGCCAGTTCGTCCGCCGTCAGCACGAAACCGCCGCCGATCGAATAATAGCTCTCGGTTGCGATCACATGGCCGATCCCATCCGCCAGGACGAACGTCATTCCATTCGGATGCGCCGGCAATCTCTTGCCCTTTTCCGTCGTCACCGCCCCGGGAGAGAGGCCGACCCCTCGCCCGTTCGGCAACCGCACGGTTCCCGTTTGCGCCAGCAGCGCCAGCGCCTCGTCCGCTGCATCGCGATCGTAGCTCGCCGGCAGCATGCCCATGAGGCCACACAGCACCGCGCGGATCGTGCCATGCCCCTCGCCGGTATAGGCGAGCGAGCCATACAGCCGGCAACTCAGCATCAGCGTGCCGATCGGCAGGTCACGGCCGACGCACAGCTCGCGAAAGCGCCCTGCCGCCTGCATCGGCCCCATCGTGTGCGACGACGATGGGCCGATACCGACTTTGAAGATGTCGAAGATCGAGAGGAACACAGACTTACCCTAGCATATTCTTGCGCCGAGCGGTCGAGCCTCGCGGCTATTTTGCGCGAGGTCCGTAAATCTTCGGAACAGCCGGGCGACGGGCACATTGAGACTATGAAACCGCGCAGCGCTTGACCCAGCCAGGCGCCGCGTTGCGTGGTCTATCCAACCCTACACGTTGAACCCAAGGACCCTACAATGACCCGCTTGCTTATGGCCAGCACTGCCCTCGTCGCTCTGCTCGCGACCGGCGCCATCGCGCAGGATGCCTCGTCTTCGATGATGGACACCTCAGCGATGTCGTCCTCCGCGATGCCCGCGGATTCGTCCGCCTCCGCGGCAGCCCCGGCGGAATCCTCCGCCATGGATGCCTCCACCATGTCGTCGCAGATGACCGATGCGTCGAGCATGGAATCGTCGATGATGCCGGCCGCGTCCGGCGCCACGGCCTCGCACACGCCCTTCGACGTCACCACCGGCTACACCGTCGTCGACACCGACCGGCTCGCCAGCAAGATCATCGGCTCGCCGGTGTATGACGGCACTGCCGCCGACAGCAATAATCTCGGCAACATCAAGGACCTCGTCCTCGACCAAAACGGCAACATCGCTGCCGTGGTGGTCGGCGTCGGCGGCTTCCTCGGCCTCGGCGAAAAGCAGGTGGCCGTCGACTTCGCCTCGCTGCAATGGACCACCGCAGCCGACAATACCGAACGCTTCGTGCTCGCTGCCACCAAGGACCAGCTCACCAGCGCGCCCGACTTCAAGACCGTCGAAGACCAGCCGAGCGGTGCCGTGACCGACACGACCACCATGTCGAGTTCGGCCGCGCAGTAAGGCATCCCGCTCGCTTCCCCTTGTCGGGAAGGCCGCATCGGTTGTATCGCGTCGGAGCTTTACCCCTCCGGCGCGATATCTCATGTCCGATCCCATCATCCTCGCCGTCCCGCCCGCCTCCGATCTGGGCAAGCTCGGCTTCGCCCTGCGCCACGAGGTCTTCGTCGGCGAACAGCACGTACCGGTCGAAATCGAAGTCGACGACTACGACCCCGAGGCCACCCACATCGTGGCGCTGGTCGATGGCAGCGTCGTCGGCGTCCTCCGCATTATCTATCTCGATGAGCACGCCAAGTTCGGCCGGGTCGCCGTAGCCCGCGCCGCGCGCGGCCGCGGCCTCGCCACCCAGATGATGCGCTTCGCCATGGAGCTCGCCCGCGCCAGCGGCGAAGCCCGCTTCTACCTCACCGCCCAGCTCGACAAGCTCGCCCTCTACGAAAAACTCGGCTTCACCGCCTTCGGCGAACAATTCGAAGACGGCGGCATGCCGCATCTGGCGATGAAGAACTACTAGCTGAGCCTCGCAACCGACGGATAAAGATCATCCCAATTCGGGTTGCTGTCGCGGAACAGGTCGATCTTCCACTGCCGCTTCCATGCTTTGATCTGTTTTTCTCGATTGATCGCCGCCTCGATCGAATTGTTTACCTCGAACCACATCAGCCGGGTCACGTCATAGCGCTTAGTGAAGCCGCTCATAGCGTGCTCCTTGTGCTCCCAGACCCGACGAACGAGATCGTTGGTCACGCCGACGTAAAGCGTCCCATTTCGCTTCGACGCCAGCAGATAGACACAATAGGTCTTGGCAAGCATTGAGCGCCCCACCGGAAATGTCAGCTTTCGCTGGGATGACACCTTGTGAGAAGTTGGGCCACTCGACCTCACTATCACGCGCCCACTGACAAAACGCAAAAGGGCGCCACCGGCGCCCTCTTATCCCAACGCTGCACTCGGCCTCAGCGCTTGAAGCGCAGCCGGGCGATCTCGTCATAGCCGGCCTGTTCGGCCTTGGCGTCCGCCTCGGCCTCGCGGCCATGCTCGCGCTGGTCGAGCAGTTCGACCTTCTTGAGGTCCTCGACCGCTTCAGCCAGTGCGTCCTGCGCTGCTTCGAGCTGGTCGCGCATGTCGGCCGCGGACGCCAGCAGATTGTCGCGTCGCGCGATCGCTGCCTTGGCGAAGGTCGAATAGGCGAAATGGGCAACGTCGGAGATGCCGGTTTTCTGCTGCTCGATTTCGATCTGCTGGTCGAGCTCGCTCGCCATGCGCTCGAAATCGGCGACCATCATCTCGATCTGGGTGAGCTGGCGGCGCTTTTCGTCCACCTGGAATTTCTTGAGCCGGATCAGGCTCTCGCTACGCGATTTCACGACTTGTACTCCTTACACACCAAGTCCGCCCCCGGAACTGGTCCAGAGAAAGTGTCCGCGCCACTCAACGCGAGCACCAGCACGTCCGGTCACTTCCCGGCCTTTTCCAAAATCGCGTCCAGCATCTTGTAGCCGTCTGCAATCGTGGTTCGCTCTTCCCGCTGCTGGCTCAGAAACGCCTCCAGCGCAGGGTTGAGAGCGATGGCTCGGTCGACCTGCGGATCCGATCCCTTCCGGTAAGCCCCCAGCCGGATCAGCTCCTCCATGTCGGCGAACACCGACATGAACTCCCGCGCCTTCTGCAGGACCGGCCTCACATTGGCCGGCACGCATCCTGGCATCGTGCGCGAAATGGACCTGAGCACATTGACGGCGGGGTATCTCCCCCGCTCGGCAATCGCCCGCTCCATCACAATGTGCCCATCGATAATGCCGCGGACGGCATCTGCAATGGGTTCATTGTGATCATCACCTTCGACTAAAACGGTAAATAGACCGGTAATGGAGCCCGAATTGACGAGGCCTGGCCCGGCGCGTTCCAGCAATCGCGGCAGTTCGGTGAACACCGTCGGCGGATAGCCCTTGGCCGTCGGCGGCTCGCCGATCGCCAGCCCGATCTCGCGCTGCGCCATGGCAAAGCGCGTCAGGCTGTCCATCATGCACAGCACCTTCTTGCCCTGGTCACGGAAATATTCGCTCAGCGTCAGCGTCAGGTATGCTGCCTGCCGGCGCATCAGCGCCGCCTCGTCGGAGGTCGCGACCACCACGATGGCGCGCTTGAGCCCTGCTTCGCCAAGATATTCGGTGACGAACTCCTGCACCTCGCGCCCGCGCTCGCCGATCAACCCGACGATCGCCACGTCCGCCGTGGCATTCATCACCAGCATCGACATCAGCACCGACTTGCCGACGCCCGAGCCGGCAAAGATGCCCATGCGCTGCCCGTCGCACATCGTGGTGAAGGTGTTGAGCACCCGCACGCCCATGTCGAGCGGCGCGCCCACCCGCGCCCGCCTGTGCGCCGGCAGCGGCTGCTGCTTCAGCGCATAGCCTTCGGGCCCGCGCGGCAGCGGGCCCTTGCCGTCGATCGGCTCGCCCTGCGCATTGATCACCCGGCCGAGCCAGCCATTGGTCGGGTACACTGCACCGTCATGGCTCTGGAACACCGCTCGACAGCCGAGCCGCACGCCGGTCAGCGGACCGAAGGGCAGGCAGAGCGCATGTCCATCGCGGAACCCGATGATCTCGGCCTGCAATATCCCGTCGCCGACGGTCTCGATCCGCACCCTGCCACCGACGCGTAGCTCGCGCACCGGCCCGACCACCTCGATCAGCAGCCCCTGCACGGTCTTGACCCGGCCGAACACCTCGACCTCGTCGATCGCCTCGATATCGGCGGTCAGTGCCCGCATTGGAGAACCCTTCGAATCGCTTGCAAAAGGGTAACCGAACGTTAAGCAAAAAGCGTTAATCAAGAGGCTTCCTGGGCCCGTCCCGCTATCGCGGCTGCATGCCCGTTTTCCACATCCCAAAACCGCAGAAGCCTGAGTCGAAAGAGTCGATTATAGGGCTTTCTTAACCTAAAATATTAAGTTGTGTTGCCTGTTTTTAACGTTTGGAATCAATGACTTAGTTAAGCTGCAATAGCTATTGGTTTGCATATTGCGGATCGGAATTAAACTTTGTTAACTAATGGCGCTTAGGTTTGAGTCATATCCAGTAGGGTTCGGTTAGGGCTGATGGCGGTTTCGCCGTCTCCCAGTTCCAGTCAGGAACGACTTTAAGAGGAAACGGCATGCGTGTGCTTCTGATCGAGGACGACAGCGCAACGGCGCAGAGCATCGAGTTGATGCTCAAATCCGAGAGCTTCAACGTCTACACCACCGACCTGGGTGAGGAAGGCGTCGACCTCGGCAAGCTGTACGACTACGACATCATTCTACTCGACCTGAACCTGCCCGACATGAGCGGCTACGAGGTGCTGCGCACCCTGCGCGTCGCCAAGGTCCAGACGCCGATCCTCATCCTCTCCGGCCTCGCCGGTATCGAAGACAAGGTGCGCGGTCTCGGCTTCGGCGCCGACGACTACATGACCAAGCCCTTCCACAAGGATGAGCTGGTCGCCCGCATCCACGCCATCGTGCGCCGCTCCAAGGGCCACGCCCAGTCGGTCATCACCACCGGCGACCTGACGGTCAACCTCGACACCAAGACCGTCGAAGTCCAGTCGGCCCGCGTGCACCTGACCGGCAAGGAATACCAGATGCTCGAGCTGCTCTCCCTGCGTAAGGGGACAACGCTCACCAAGGAGATGTTCCTCAACCATCTCTATGGCGGCATGGACGAGCCCGAGCTCAAGATCATCGACGTCTTCATCTGCAAGCTGCGCAAGAAGCTCTCGGTCGCCACCGGCGGCAAGAACTACATCGAAACCGTCTGGGGCCGCGGCTACGTGCTGCGCGAGCCCGACGAGGGCGAGGTCTTCGCCGAATCGAGCGTCGCCTGAAGCGAATTCAGTCCACTGTTGCGGCGGACTAAGCCCCGGGATCGAAAATCCCGGGGCTTCGCTTTTTCTCAGATATTGCAGTCGGTTCCTTCCCTGGGCCGCGGGCGTGGGGGAGGTGTCGCGGAGCGACGGAGGGGGTAGCCCCACGCACCGCGTCTCGACGCACCCACCATGTGAATCTGAAAAAGGGCCCGCCTACTGAGCGGCCCTACCCGACCTGCGCCAGCTCTTCCGGCTGCGGCAGGAACTTCGCCTCGAGGATATCGCGGTCGAACGGCTTCATCATGTAGTCCGACGCGCCGGCCTTGAGCGCCAGCGCGATCTGCCCGATGTCGTTCTCGGTCACGCAGAACACCACATACGGCGTCTGCCCGCCGATATAGGCCCGCAGCAGCTTCAGGAATTCGAGCCCGCCCATCACCGGCATCTGCCAGTCGAGCAGGATCGCATCCGGCATCTCCTGCCGGCATTTGTCGAAAGCTTCCTGCCCGTCCTCGGCCTCGTCGACGATGTAGTCGACGTCCTCGAGGATACGGCGCGCAACCTTGCGGACCACGCTGGAGTCATCGACGATGAGACAAGACTTCATGGCTGCGGTCCGAAAATGCCCAAAAAAGGGAGCTGGCCGATATTATGTCGCCAATCTCCCTACGAATTGGTTAGCAATTCGATAAGCTTCGCGGCTTCGGGAATTGACCGCCTCAGCCCTGGACGTAGGCGATGCCCGTCGCCTGGGCCATCGCGAAGCATTTCGGCGTTGGCACATTGACGAGGCCCGAGGTCACGTTGCTGACGCCGCTCGCGCCCTTCTGCTTGGCCACCAGCTTCAGCGCCCGCATCGCCTCGTCGACCGTGTGCGGCTTGTCGCCAGCTGTCGCCTGGCAGAGCTCGATGTTGATGTCCGAGATCACCTTTCCGCCCGCCGGGATGCTGTCGACGATCGGTACCTCGCCTCCCGGCGCCGCGTTCGCGACGGTCGGGCTGGCGCCTCCCATCGAGCAGCCACCGAGGATGACCAGCGCCATGCATACGGCCGGCAGGGAAAGAGCAGGTTTCATCGTGGCTCCAATCGGCGCGGACTGCACTTACGCCGCAGCGGCCTTGTTCTCGTTCGCCGGCGGGTTGTCGCCCTCGACCTTGGCCTTGGGCGTCGCGCTGAAGGTGAACACATTGCCCTCGACGGCGATCTTCAGGTCCATGTCGGTCATCCGCGCTAGAATGCCAGTATAGAACGGTTGGATACCGCGCGCGTCGACGCCCTCTTCCGGCGCCCCGCTGATCAGCCCTTCGACGCCCGACGGCATCAGCGTCTTCTGCCGCTTCTCGGGGTCCGACGTCGAGGTGAACGCAAAGCCTTCGCTGCCGGCGGCGCCGGTCACTTCCGCCTTCACCACGCCACCGCGCGGCACCGCCATCGAAGCGATCAGCAGCATGTTCATCATCAGCTTTGCCTTGTGCTTGGGCAAAAGGATCAGCGGCACCTGCCAGTCGAGCTCGGCCTTCTCGATTTCGAACAGCAGCCGCGCCACGCGTTCGCACTCGCGCGTATCGAAATCGGTGCCGGCTGTCGACGACGCGCCATAGGCCAGCCGCGCAAATTCGAGCTTGGCCCGCGCGTGCTTGGCCGAATTGGCGATCAGCTCGTGCGCCCCTTCCGCCATTGCGCCCTGAGCCGGGTCGGCGAGCACTTCGAGTCCATTGCCGATCGCCCCCACCGGGTTGATCAGGTCGTGGCACACCCGCGAGCACAGCATCGCCGCGAGGTCGGTCGCCTTGAGTTCGATGAACTCAGCCATTCGGTATCTCCGAAGAATCAGTTGTCCCGACATTACCGTCTGTGTCCTGCGGGGCAACCGAAGCGTCCCCGCTCGCCTCCGGCGACAGGGCGGCCGACGCCGGCTGCTCCACCGACGGTCCGCTCAATTGCTTCGACAGCTCCACCCAATTCGTCGCCGCAGCCTTCAACGCCGCCGGCCGGCTCAGCAGGAACGCCTCGCGATTGTCCGTCGAATAGAAGAAATAGAGCTTCAGCCCATCGATGACATAGAGCCGCGCATTGCCGTCGCTGAGATAGCCCCGGCTCAGCGACATCACACAATGCCCGCCATATTGTGGCGCGTAGATCTCCGGCGAACGCATGAACACTTGCCGGTTCGCCTCGCTTGCGAAGTACCACGGCACCCCCTGCCAGTCGTACTCGAACTCGGGCTTGCCCGCCTGCGGCTGGCTGTCGATGAAATAGCTCACCGGGTCGTAGCCCTCGATCGCCACCCCGGTCAGCGGATCGGTGACGATCGTCGTCACCAGCCCGTCGGCCTGCGCCGCCGCCGCCAGCAGCGCCCAGCCCAGCAGCAGGCCGCCCAGCATGGTTAAGATTTGTTTACCGATTTGCCGCATCATTGCCGTGAAAGAGGCTCATCCAACCGGGGACAGCGTCCTCGAAGCTAGACTTTTTGGGTGAGCGCTTGGTAAAGGCCGCGAAACGCCGCCCGGAGGACCCATGCTGAAACGCCTCGTTCTGAGCCTTGCGCTGCTCCTCGGCCTCTCCGCCCCATCCTTTGCCGCCAGCGGCGGCTCCGTCGGCGACACCTTCTCGGCCGACGAAATCGTCCAGACCGGCGGCCAGTTCTTCGGCTCCGTCTCGCAGGGGCTCGCCTCGCTCGTTGAAAAAGCCGCCGGCCAGTTCGGCCTCCCCAACGGCTACATTCTCGGCGAGGAGGGCTCCGGCGCCCTGTTCGTCGGCGGCCGCTATGGCGAGGGCAAGCTCTACACCCGCAACCAGGGCGAATATTCGGTGTTCTGGCAGGGTCCCTCGATCGGCTTCGACGTCGGCGGCGACGGCTCCAAGGTCATGATGCTGGTCTACAACCTCAATTCCACCAACGACATCTTCAACCGCTACCCCGGCGTCGACGGCTCCGCTTACGTCGTTGGCGGCCTCGGCATGACGGTGATGAAGGCGGGCAACGTCGTCGTCGTCCCCATCCGTTCCGGCGTCGGCATCCGCGCCGGCGTCAACGTCGGCTACCTCAAATTCACCGACCAGCCCACCTGGAACCCCTTCTGACGGGGCCATCGCGCAGTAGGTAGCCCTCTTCCCTTCTCCCCGTCGGGGAGAAGGTGGCGCGTAGCGCCGGATGAGGGGCAGCCCGCTCCGGACTCTCACACCTGATCCGCCGCCTGTGCGCGCCGGCCGCCCAGCCCCTTTCCGGTAACCTTAATCAGTGGCAAAGATGGTGCAGCGTCGCCGTCTTTGTCATCGTCCGGTCGCGGCCACTCCGCCATGATCGGTGTGTAGCGGGTGGTGGAGTATCTCAATGGGCATTGAGAATATCATGTACTTCGCGTTGGGACTGCTGGTCGCAGGCCTGCTCGCGCTCATCATTATGCCCGCCGTCTGGCGCCGCGCCGTGCGTCTCACCAAAAAGCGCATCGAAGCCGCCACGCCCATCACCATGGCCGAATTCCGGGCCGATAAGGACCAGTTGCGCGCCGAATTCGCGCTGTCCACCCGCCGCCTCGAAATGAACGTCGAGGCCCTGCGCCGCCGCCTCTCCGAACAGCTCCGCGACATCAACCGCAAGCGCACCGAAGTCGGCGCCATCAAGGGCGAACGCGATACGCACCTTACCCAGATGCGCGAGCTCGAAGAGCGTGAGGCCGAACTGCGCCGCCGCATTCTCGATCTCGAAAAGGAAGGCGCCGACCTCGCCCAGCGCCTGCGCATGCGCGACCGCGAATATGCCGACAAGGTCACCCAGCTCGAAACCGCCCGCGAAGCGCTGCGCGGCAAGACCCCGCGCTCCATCGACGTCGATGGCAGGGCGCTTTCGGGCGACTACAACACCGACATGGACCTGCTGCTCGGCAAGCTCGAAGCCGAACGCAAGCGCGCCCTGTTCCTTGAAAACCAGAACCGCTCGCTCATCGGCCAGGTCGAAAGCTCCGACCGCCGCTCTGCCGATGCCGCCGCCGTCGCCGCCGAGTTGCGCGCCTCGCTGGCAAAGAAAGACGATACCGCGACCGACCGCCAGAACCAGCTCATCGATGCCGAGGCGCGCGCCGCCGAAGCCGAAAACCGCGTCGGCATCGTCCTCGCCGACACCGCTAAAGCCGTCGAAGGCGCCACCGTCGAACGCGAGCAGCTCGCAGCGCAAAAGCTCGCCGTCGAAGACGAACTCGAGCGCCTGCGCACCAAGGTGCTGACGGTCGAAGCCACCATCATGGCCGACTGGGACAGCGAGCGCATCGAGCAGTCGCATCTGCGCGAGCGCCTCAACGATATCGCCTCCGAAGTCAGCCGGCTCGTCTATGCCGTCGAGGGCCAGGAGCCCGACAGCGACGAAACGCTGCTGGAGCGGGTGCAGAAATACTCCGACGAAACCGCCATGACCGCCGAGCGCTACGTCGAAACCCGCACGCCCGAGCCCGTCGCCACCAGCGCCGTCTCCGACCGCCTCGCCGCCCTGCGCGACATCCAGAACCGGCCCTGAGCCCTATTCGCTGACGATCGGCACTTCCCGGATCATCTCGCCGGTCTTGCCGTCGTAGATTCTTACGCTCGTCATCGCCCCGGCCTTGTACGTCAGCGTCACCTTGCCGTCGGCCGCGACGGCACTCACCACCTCGGCCCCGCTCGGGATTTTCATCGACGCAATGGTGTAGTCGGCGCCGGTTGCCGGCGCCGTGCTGCCGCCCGCCTGCATCGATTTATAGACAAGCGCCCCACCGATCGCGATAAAGCCGACGATCAGGAGCCCGATCGACAACATGAACGACCGCCGGGCGCGCGAAATGATGGCGCGCGCTTCTGGGGTCAGCGGGGCATCCGGAGTTTTGTTCATGCAGGCATCCGAGGCTGAAGACGAGGAATTCGAGGTCGCCGTCGACGCCGATCTGGCGGGCGGCCGGCTCGATGCCGTGCTCGCCAAGGCCCTACCCGCCTTCTCGCGCAATCGCATCAAGGACCTGATACTGGCGGGCTCGACCGCGATCAATGGGCAAACCGTCCGCGAACCCAAGACGCGGGTGAAGGCGGGCGATGCCCTGCTGCTCGCCGCCCCTCCCCCCGAAGACCCCGATCCGCAGCCCGAAGACATCCCGCTCGACGTGCTTTACGAGGACGCCGAGCTCATCGTCATCAATAAGCCCGTCGGCATGGTGGTACATCCGGCGCCCGGCAGTCCGCACGGCACGCTGGTCAATGCCTTGCTGTTTCACTGCAAGGGCGCCCTGCCCGGCATCAACGGCGTCAAGCGTCCCGGCATCGTCCACCGCCTCGACAAGGACACGTCCGGCGTCATGGTCGCCGCCAAGACCGAGCGCGCCATGGCGCACTTGGCTGCCCAGTTCGCCGACCATGGTCGCACCGGTCCGCTGCATCGCTCCTACATCGCCTTCGCCTGGGGCGCGACGCAGCAGGGCCGCGGCACTGTCGATGCCCCCCTCGGCCGCGACCAGAACAACCGCCTGAAGCAGGCCGTCCGCCGCGATGGCCGCGAAGCCATCACCCACTATGCCGTCGAGGCCCGCTTCGGCGGCGACGGCTGGGACATCACGCGCATCGCCTGCGAGCTCGAAACCGGCCGAACCCACCAGATCCGCGTGCATATGGCGCATATCGGCCATCCGCTGGTGGCGGATACCCTTTACGCCTCAGGCTTCGCGACCAAGGCAAATCGCCTGCCCGAACCGCTCAAGGACATCGTGCAAACCCTTGGCCGGCAAGCACTTCACGCCGCCGAGCTGGGGTTCGAACACCCCGTGACGGGGGAGGAGATGTTCTTCGACGCCCCCCTCCCGCCCGACCTCGCAGCCCTCGAGACGGCGCTCGAGCCCTACGACAGGGCTTTCGCCCGCTGAGCTTGAGGCTTATGACGCGCCTGTGAACCCGGACCGTGAACTGAATCCCGTCCGGCAGGCGTTACTTATTCAGCGCATCCATCCAAGGCGCGAGTCCTCCCGGGCTCTTATCAAGGCCGTCTTTCGACCTATATATGTCTAAGTTCCGTCGATGTGCCGCTTTGGATGTCGGCGGCTGATCCTGCCGCGTCATGCGGGGGAAGAAGGGGGTATTTATGGCCCAATCAAATCTGCCGATCCTCTCTGCCGAGGGCGGCCTGTCTCGTTATCTCCAGGAAATCCGCAAATTTCCGATGCTGGAGCCGGACGAGGAATTCATGCTCGCCAAGCGTTACAAGGAGCATGAAGACCCCGCCGCCGCCCAGCGCCTCATCACGTCGCATCTGCGTCTCGTGGCCAAGATCGCCATGGGGTACCGCGGCTATGGCCTGCCCATCTCCGAGGTGATCTCCGAGGGCAATGTCGGCCTGATGCATGCCGTGAAGCGGTTCGAGCCCGACAAGGGCTTCCGCCTCGCGACCTACGCCATGTGGTGGATTCGCGCCGCGATCCAGGAATACGTCCTGCGCTCGTGGTCGCTGGTCAAGATCGGCACCACCGCCGCGCAAAAGCGCCTGTTCTTCAACCTGCGCAAGGTGAAGGGCCAGATCGCCGCGCTCGATGATGGCAATCTGCATCCCGATCAGGTCAAGCAGATCGCCACCACGCTGCACGTCACCGAAGCCGATGTGGTCTCGATGAACCAGCGCCTCACCGGCGACGCCTCGCTCAACGCGCCGATGCGCGCCGACGAAGGCTCGTCCGAATGGCAGGACTGGCTGGTCGACGATACGCCGGACCAGGAAACCACCCTCGGCAACACCGAGGAATACGACGAGCGCATGGGGTTGCTGACCAACGCCATGAGCGACCTCAACGAGCGCGAAAAGGCGATCTTCCAGGCCCGCCGCCTGAAGGAGGATCCGGCGACCCTCGAAGAGCTGGCGCAGGAATACAACGTCAGCCGCGAGCGCATCCGCCAGATCGAAGTCCGCGCCTTCGAAAAGGTCCAGGAAGCCGTCCAGCACGCCGCCCGCGAAAAAGCCCGCACCCGCGAGCAGGCGTAAGCTTCACAAATCCAAGGCCCCGGCACCGCCGGGGCTTTTTTGTTGCCGCAACCACCGTTTTCCCTCCCCCGCGTGGGGAGGGAAGCAGAGCTTGGCCGAAGGCCTAGCGGCGCTGGGTGGGGGGACTCTCGGTCAGCACGTCTCAGTCAGCAAGGCACACGCCCACGCACCACCTCTCCCTTTGGGGGAGAGGTCGGCGCGCAGCGCCGGGTGAGGGGGCCTTTCCCCCCAACCACCGGGCGAAGAACCCCCTACCCCCGAGCCGTAGCCGCCGCCGCCACCCCGAACAGATACTTCCGATCGACGATCAGCAGCCACGGCGCCTTCGACCGCGGATCGGGCTCGATGCTGAACGGACCGAACTCGGCCGCGTTCGACGTCCCCGTCCGCTCGCCCGGCGCCAGCCGCAACCCATCGAGCGGATATTTGAGCCCGAGCGAGCGCTTGAACTTGATCGGCAGCAGCGGATGCACCGATACCCTGTCTCCCGCATCGACCTCGAAGCTGAACGGCCCGCTCAGCGCCATCGCCACATCGTCATCGTCGACCAGAATGATGATCCGGTCGCGCGCATAGCGCGCCACCGCATCGAGCGCCGCCAGGGTGTGGTCGAAGCGCTTGCCCATCATCCCGAGCGCTACCGTCACCGGTGCACCCACCGAGTAGAGCGTCTTTTCAAAGTCGGTGGTTTCCTGCTCGGCAATCCGGATCAGCCGCGTCCGGCCGATCCAGCTCGACGGATCGCGCAGCGAATCGAGATCGCCCACGATCGCTTCCGGCATCAGCCCCGCGGCGACGATCTCGTCCGCCCCGCCATCGGCGCCGACGAGGTGCCCGCCGCTCGCCGCAAGGTCGCGCAAAAGCTGCCGGTCGACATTGCCGCCGCCCACGATCACCAGCAGGCCTTCGAATTCTACGACGTAAGGAGGGTTTGTGCGCTCTTGCACGGCAGGAAAACTCGATCTAAGTTTCAGGGGTCTCGCTGGGGTGCTCCGGACACGGAGCTGAGAAACACCCATTGAACCTGAACCAGGTCATGCTGGCGGAGGAAGTTCGAGATGGCAAGGGTGCTAACGCACCTGAACCATTGTTCTTTTTTCCAACGACATGGCCGCAAGAGAGGAAACGACAATGGTCCGTTCGACCTTGCTCGCACTTGCGGTCGCCATCGGTACGGGGCTCCTGAGCCTCGCCCCGGCCGCTGCCGCCGATACGCTTACCGTCTACACCTATGACGCCTTCGCCGCCGACTACGGCCCGGGCCCGGGCCTTAAGGCCGGCTTCGAGAAAACCTGCGGCTGCACCGTCAATTTCGTCGCCGCCGACAGCTCCATCGGCGCACTCCGCCGCGTCCAGCTCGAAGGCAAGACCACCGCCGCCGATATCGTTCTCGGCCTCGATACCTCGCTCGCCGGCGAAGCCCGCGCCACCGGCCTGTTCGCTCCGCACGGCCTCACCCTCGACAAGCTGACGCTGCCCGCGCCGTGGACCGATCCGGATTTCACGCCGGCCGATTTCGGCTATTTCGCCTTTGTCTACGACAAGACCAGGACGCCCAATCCGCCGACCTCGTTCGACGCGCTGATCAAGGAGCCGCCGAGCTTCAAGGTCGTGCTCGAGGATCCGCGCTCCGACACCCCCGGCCTCGGCCTCGTGCTGTGGATCAAGGCCGCCTACGGCGACAAGGCCCCCGCCATCTGGCAGGGTCTGAAGCCGCACATCCTCACCATGGCCCGTAGCTGGTCCGACGGCTACGGCCTCTTTCTCAAAGGCGACGCCGACATGGCGCTGAGCTACACCACCTCGCCCGCCTATCACGCCATCGCCGAGAACAACCCCAACTACGCCTATGCCGACTTCAGCGAAGGCTTCTACCCGCAGATCGAAATCGCCGGCGTGCTGAAATCGTCGCCCCATCAGGCGCTGGCCCGGCAGTTCCTCGCCTGGGTCGCCTCGCCTGAGGCGCAGGCCATCATCCCGACCACCAACTGGATGTATCCGGTGACCGCCATCGGCGCGGCGCTCCCGAGCGCCTTCCCGCCGGCCCCGGCCAAAGTGCTGGCCCTCGACGAGGCGACGATCACCGCCGACAAGTCCGCCTGGATCGACGAAGCCCTTGCCGCAATCCGCTGACTCGAGCCTGCCGTTCCGGCCGCTCCGCCTCCTCGGCGGGGCGGCCGTCGCGCTCGGCATCGCGGTGCTGATCGTAACGCTGTTCTGGTCGATCCTTCATGCTGCGGCAACCCAGCCCCCCGGCACCTCCAGCGTCGACATCGGCTACCTCATCTTCATCACCACGCTGCAGGCGGCGCTGTCGACCGTCTTCTCGCTCGCCGTCGGCGTCGCCGTCGCGTGGGCGCTCAACCGCCTGCGCTTTCCCGGCCGCGCCCTCGTCGTCGGGCTCTTCGCCTCGGCCATCGTCACGCCGGGGCTGGTCGTCGCCTTCGGCCTGCTCGACGTGTGGGGCCGCACCGGCTGGCTCGGCTTTCTCAACCTGCCGGTGTTCGGCCTCGGCGGCGTGGTCGCCGCGCACATCATCCTCGACGGCGCCTTCGCCACCCGCATTCTCCTCGCCCGTCTCGACGCCATTCCCGCCATGCGGCTGAAGACCGGCCAGAGCCTCGGCCTCGATGCCCGCACCCGCTTCGCCGTCATCGACTGGCCGGCCGTTCGCGGCACCTTGCCCGGCCTCGGCGCCATCATCTTCCTTCTCGCCTTCACCAGTTTCCCCATCGTGTTGCTGCTGGGCGGCGGCCCCGCCGTCGAAACCCTCGAGGTCGCGATCTACTCCGCCGTCCGTCTCGATTTCGATCTCACCGCCGCCGTCCATCTGGCGCTGCTCCAGATCGCCATCTGTGCCCTCATCATCGTCGCCAGTTCGGCCCTCGCGCCGATCTCGGCCAGCCTCGACGCTCCCGCAATCCAGCGCTGGCGCGACGGCCTGCCCGTCCGCGCCCTACAATGGCTGGTGCTCGCCCTCGCCGTGCTCGGCTTTGCCACCCCCCTGCTCTCCGTGCTGCTCGATGGCCTGAGCGGCCTTGGCGGCGTCCTGCTGCATGCCGACTTCTGGCTCGCGACCTTCACCAGCCTTTGGATCGGCATCGTCTCCGCCATCCTCGCGCTCACCCTCGCGCTCATCGTCGCCGCCGCGCGCGCCGGCGCCGCCTCGCGCGCCGGCCGCACCGTCATCGGCGCCCCGGCCTATGCCTATCTCGCCGTGCCCGCGGTCGCGCTGTCGCTCGGCGCCTTCCTGTTCGTTCGCGATCTCGGCATCGCCCCCGAAACCGCCGCGCCGCTGGTCGTCGTCATCGCCAACGCGCTGCTGTCGCTGCCCTTCACCATGGCGACACTGGCGCCGCCCTTCGAGGCCATCGCCCGCTCGCGCGGCAGGCTCATCCGCTCGCTCGGCCTGAGCGGCGGCCGTCAGTTCGCCGCTGTCGAATGGCCGTTGATCGCGCGCGACGCCGGCCTCGTCCTTGCCCTGAGCTTCTGCTTCTCGCTCGGCGATCTCGGGGTCATCGCGCTCTTTGGCACGCAGAACTTCACCACCCTGCCGCTGCTGGTCATCCGCACCCTCGGCGCCTATCGCACCCAGGACGCGGCGGCCATCGTCGCGCTCGTTCAGATCATCACCATCGCGGCCTTCATCGGGCTGCCGCCCCTCGTCGAAAGGCTGGCCGTCCGTGCTCGCACTTGAAGATGTCGCCTTCGCCTATCCCGGCGCCGCCCAAACCTATTTGTTCGAACTGCAGGCGCCCGCTGGCGAAATCACCGCCATCCGCGGCCAGTCCGGCGCCGGCAAGTCCACCCTGCTCGACCTCATCGCCGGCTTCCTCACCCCCGCCATCGGCCGTATCCGCATCGACGGCACCGATGTGACGGAGCTGCCACCCGAACGTCGCCCAGTCTCGATCCAGTTCCAATCTGAAACGCTGTTCAACCATCTGAGCGCCGCCCGCAACGTCGCGCTCGGCCTGCCGCGTGCCGATCCCGAGCGCGTGCTCGACGCGCTCGCCGAAGTCGGCTTGCCCAATGTCGGCGACCAGCGTGCGGCGACCCTCTCCGGCGGCCAGAAGCAGCGCGTCGCCCTCGCCCGCACCCTGCTGCGCAACCGCCCGGTGCTGCTGCTCGACGAGCCGTTCTCGGCGCTCGACGACGACACCCGCGCCACGACTCGCAATCTCGTCAAATCGCTGACCCAGAAACACCAATGGGCCACCCTGCTGGTGACCCATCACACCGACGACATCGCCGCCATCGCCGATCGCGTCTACGACCTCAAGAACGGAATTTTAGTCTTGCCGACGGCGTAGGCGGTAAAGATACCCACGGTGTCATTCGCGCGAAGGCGGGAATCCAGGGCCGGATCCTCGGCTGTCCGATCGTGCGGTCTGGATTCCCGCCTTCGCGGGAATGACACTGGGAAAAATTTCGGCAACAGGCCTATCAACCGGCCGACGTCTTGCCCCACGCAGCGAACACGTCGCTGAACAGCTTCTCGGCCTTGCCGTCCTTTTCGAGCGTGATGATCGCCCGCTTGCCCGACGCGTAGATCAGCGCGAGGTCGATCCACTTCTTGCTCGTCAGCAAATTGACGTTGGCGGCGGAATCTTCCGGCGTCGCGCTCAGCGCGAACAGGAACGAATTGCCCACCACGCGTGCCGATGCGCCGACCAGCGGCTGGCCCTGCACCAGTTCCTCGTTCTTGAGCAGCACGCCCGGCAACCCGGCGATCGAGCCGCCCACGAAGCTGTCGGACACGGTGAAGTTGATTTCCATCAGATGGCTGGCCGGCAGGCTCGGATCCGAATTCTTGCGGATCAGCACATCGACCTGGAGGTTCCTTGCCGGAATGCTCGCCTTGCCCACAAGCGTCGGCTGACCGGTCTCGTCGGTGCCCCTGCTCCAGTCCACCGTACCCGAGAACGGCACGGCGCCGGTGGTGCCATTGTCCGATGCCTCGAGCAGCAGCGACTGGCTGCCGGCGACGCTCGCCGGATCGATCGCGGCAACCGTCGCGTCCTGCGCCGAACCCGGCGCCTGGTTGCTGGCACCGGTGCCGAGCCGCTCTTCCGTCTTGTTGTCGGCCGCCGGCGATTGCAGCGCCAGCGGTGCCACTGCTTCGGCCGATGGCGTCTCTGCCACCTGTGCGTCCGGCGTCGTCAGCCGGTCGTCGGTCTTGAGTTCGTTCGACGGCTCGGCCGTCGCCGTCGGCGTCGCGGTGTTGCCCGGTCCCGTCGAATCCGGCGTCACCACCGGCGTGTTCGTCGCCGCGGCCACCGCCTTCGGCGCGCCCTTGCCGAACATCGCATCGAGATCGATGAAGCCCTCGCGCCAGGCCCAGAAACCGCCCCCCGCCGCGCCCAGCAGCAGCACGACGAAGATCCCGAGGAAGATCGTCACCGCGCCGAAACCGCCGCGCTCGCGCTGTGCCCTCGGCAGGCCGCCATCGGGAAATGCGCGGTTCGTGCTCGAGCGCCGCGGCGTCGCGAATTCCTTGGCCGGACGCGACGTCTTGATCTCGCGCTGCTCGCCCTGCAGGCTCGGCATGTCGGCCGAACGGCCGTTGAAAAAGCCGTTCTTTTTCTTGGCCACCGGCGGCTCGTCGTCGAGATCGACTTCGGTGTCCGCGTATTGCGCCTTGTCGCCACGTGCTTCGCTCTCCAGCGCCGCAATGGCGCGGTCGATCGTGCGCTGCGGATCGGCCGGCTGCTGCTCAACCTCCACTTCGCGTACCGCCGTCATCGCCAGATCGTCGTCCGGCGTATCGAACACCAGCGGATCGACCTGCCGTGCCGTGGCCGCATTGCGGCTGTCGCGCCGGGGCTCGACCACTGGGCCGCGCCGGGCCGCGGCATCGGCCGCAAGGCTGAAGCCGCCCGCCACGGGACGACCCTTGGCTGCTTCGGCGCGCGCCACGATCGAAGGCAGCGGCCGTCCGTCGGATTTGTTCGCCACGGCGGCTGCTGCCGGACGGCGCTGCTCGGGTTCCGGCTTGGCCGGCTGGTCCGATTTCGCCACCAGTACCGGCGCCGATTTGGGCGGCCGCGATTTGATCTCGGGCGCGCGCGTCGCCACCGGCTCTTCGGCCGGCACTTTGCGGTCGCGCTCGGCAGCGGCGATGATGTCTTCGATCGAGCTCGTCGGGCGGGCGCTGGCCGCCTTGGCCGCAGCAGCCTGACGCGGCGCCTCGGGCTTCGGCGGCGCAGTGCGCGGCGGCACGGCGGGCTTGGGCGGCTGCGGCTTGGCAGCAGGCGCTTCGGCAGCCGCGGCGGACTTCACTGCCGGGCGTGCGACGCGCGCTTCGGCGGCAAACACCGGCGGCAGCGTCGGCGGCGCCTGTTCCTGGCCCATGCCGGCGATATTGGCTTCGCTCGCCTCCTGCTCCACCTGGCGGATGCAGTCTTCGAGCTGGAGGCGGTGGGTGGTGATATCGCGAGCAGGCAAAGGCGGATTGATGCCGCGCAATTGGCCCACGAGCGCTGCCCGCGCCTTCTCATAGACCGCGCGTCGGGCTGCCCCGTTATTCTCGGGCAGGGCTTCTACCGCCCGGCGCAGAAGTTCTTTGTAATCCGCCATTCGCTACATTCGCTCAATTTGCGCGGGAGTTGTAGCCAAAAAACCTCAGTCTTGGAACGGGTCCTGTACGAGAATGGTGTCCAGCCGCTCGGGGCTGGTGGAGAGCATGGCAACCGGCGCCCCGATCTGCTCTTCGATGTACCTGACGTACTTGACCGCCTGAGCCGGCAAATCTGCCCAGCTACGCGCCCCTGCTGTCGTTTCTGACCACCCCTCGAGAGATTCGTAAATCGGCTTCACAGCCGCCTGAGCCCTCATAGAGGCCGGAAGATAGTCAATTTTTTGTCCGTTGAGCTCGTAACCCACGCAAACTTTGATCTCTTTGAGACCGTCGAGCACGTCGAGCTTGGTGAGCGCGATCCCCTTGATCCCGGACGTGCGAACCGTCTGGCGAACCAGCACGGCATCGAACCAGCCGCACCGGCGCGCCCGGCCCGTATTGACGCCGACCTCGCGGCCAACTGTGGATAAGTGCCGGCCGATCTCGTCGTCGAGCTCGCAGGGGAACGGCCCCTCTCCCACGCGCGTGGTGTACGCCTTGGTAATTCCGAGCACATAGCCGATCGCCGTCGGTCCAAGTCCCGATCCTGCCGCCGCCTGTCCGGCGACCGTGTTCGACGAGGTGACGAACGGATACGTCCCGTGGTCGTTGTCGAGCAGCGCGCCCTGCGCCCCTTCGAACAGGATGCGCGCCCCGGCCTTCCGCTTGTCGTCGAGCAGCCGCCACGCCTGCCCCACATAGGGCAGGATCTGGTCGGCCACTTCCGTGAGTTCGGCGAGGATCGCCCCGGCGCTGATCTCGGCCAGCCCCATGCCCCGGCGAAGCGCATTGTGGTGCGCCAGCAGGCGGTCGACCTTTTCGGGCAGCGTGTCCGGATCGCCGAGGTCGCACACCCGGATCGCACGGCGCCCGACCTTGTCTTCATAGGCCGGCCCGATGCCGCGCTTGGTCGTGCCGATCTTGAGGCCCGAATTGGAATTTTCGCGGATCGCATCGAGTTCTCGATGCAGGCTGAGAATCAGCGGCGCATTGTCGGCGATCATCAGTTCGGCCGGCGTCACCGCAACGCCGAGCGCCTGGAGTTTGGCAACCTCGTCGACGAAATGGTGCGGATCGACCACTACGCCGTTGCCGATCACCGAGAGCTTGCCGCGCACCAGCCCCGAGGGCAGCAGCGCAAGCTTGTAGACCTTGCCGTCGATCACCAGCGTGTGGCCGGCATTGTGGCCGCCTTGGTAGCGCACCACCACGTCGGCGCGCTCGCTCAGCCAGTCGACGATCTTGCCCTTGCCTTCGTCACCCCACTGGCTGCCGACGACGATCACATTTGCCATAGCTGGTCGCTGCTCCCCGCCCCGCGGCCGGGTTTGACCATTGGGCGAATGCTATTAAGTCCCCCTGCCCAAGCTCGCAAGTCCTACGAGCGTCTCAGCCCCGCGGCCATTCAGCCGCCGCTGAGCTGCCTGAGCTCGCCTGCATCGCCCTGCAGCACGTTGAGGTCCACATCGGCGCCGATCCCCGCGACGCGGCCTTTGTTGCCATATTGCCAGAGCACCCAGTTGCCGTCGCCCGGTTGCCATGCCAGCGACCGCACCCAGCGCTGCCGCTCCGGCACCGCCGCGCCATAGGCCGTCAGCGCGTCGCCGATGATGTAGATCACCACCGGGCGCCCGAACGCCTGCTCCACTGGCACAATGAACGCCGACAGCTCCGCCGCGAACTCCGCCATCGCGGGCCGCCGGCCGCAATTGCCGCTGAACTCGATGTCGATCACCGGCGGCAGCATCGGCCCGTCATGCGGCACGGCGGCGATGAAGTTCTTTGCCTGCTCGGCGCCCGGCTTGCAGAACGTGAAAAAGTGATACGCCCCGACCACGAGGCCGGCCGCCCGCGCTCCGCTGAAATTGGCGGCGAAGCTGTCGTCGACATGGTCGCCGCCTTCGGTCGCCTTGATCATCGCGAACGCGACGTCGTCCGCGGCCACCCGCGTCCAGTCGATCCGCCCTTGATGGTGCGACACGTCGATGCCGCGGACCGGATATTTCGTCCGGTCGGGCGAAAAATGCAGCACGTACCAGAAAGCGCCGAGCGCGAGCCCGAGGAGCAGCACCACCACGACCGCGATACCGATCGCCCATCTGAGGGTCCGGCTCACCCCCGCACGGGCCAGAAGGGCACCAGCATCGGCACCCGCCGCCGATATCCCTCATATTCGGCCGGTCCGAGCTCCTGCATCAGGAAGCGTTCCTCGAGCCTGAGCTTGAGCACGAACGACACCGTCAGCAGTGCCGCGCCTGCGAGCCCCAGCGGCCCCGGCCGCACCAGCGCCGACGCCCAGATCGCGACGAGAACCCCGGTGTAGATCGGATGCCGCACATAGCGATACGGCCCCGTCTCGATGATCCGGTGATCCGCCTTGCGCGTCACCCGCCCCGACCACAACGTGCCGAGGTAAACGCGTGCCCACCATGTTGACGCGAGGCCCAGCGCCGCAATCGCCACCAGCACCCGCTCCAGCCAGTCGGGACTGGTCCATTCGAGGCTCGGCCGTCCGGTCCGGTAGTTGAGCACCAGCAGGACCCCGCCCGCCACCGTCAGCAGCCAGTAGAACCGCTCGTCCTGCCGCGGCGGCCGGCTCGCCGGCTTGCTCGCCCACAGCGCACCCACCGCCCACGAAATGAGCCAGGCGATCCACAGGACCGCAAATGCCAAGCTATACGTCAAAACCATCCCCCTTCGATGCCGTCACTGTCGACCCCATCTCACCAAATGAAAAGGGCCACCCGAAGGCGGCCCGAACGTCACAGCCATAGCCACGTCAGGCGACTTCCGTCACCTTTGATGCCTGCGGTATTTCTCGGCCAAGCTTTCGCGCCAGATCGAGCCATTCCTCGATTGCATCCTGCACATTCTCGATAGCCTCCGCCGGAGTTTCGCCATCGCTCATGCAGCCGGGCAGATCAGGTACCGTCGCCAGGAAACCGCCGCCGTCGTCTTCAGTCAGTGGCGAGACAATTACGGGATATTTAAGCGTGGCCATGTTGCCTCACGAGATCGATGAACCGGACCAACTGCCGGATATATACGGGCTTAATGGGCCGGCGTGAAGGCACGGTCACGTAGTCGCGCAAGCCAGGATAGTGGACCTTGAAGTGGGAACCGCCACCACGCGGCGCCTCGACAGGGATACCGTATTCCCGGCAGACCGCTTCCACATCCGCCATTCTCCAATCCGCCTTCGGACTGGCCCGCATCTGCTCGAGACGCCCGCTCATACAGCACGCAACGTCAGATTGCTGGTCATCGGCTCTCCCCCGAAAGCCGTCGTAGTCTCATCCGGAACGGCCCAAATGAAAAGGGCCGCCCGAAGGCGGCCCCTCAAACCTCGATCCTCGGACGAGCCTAGCCGAACGCCAGCGACTTCGCCTGTTTCACACCCGGCAGTCCAGCGATCTGCTGCAACTGCTCGTCCTTGAGCGCACCGTCGATCGACAGCAGCGCGATGGCGTCGCCGCCAACCTCGGCCCGGCCGAGGTTGAAGTTGGCGATGTTGATCCCCAGCGTCCCCAGCAGCGTGCCGAGCCGGCCGATATGGCCCGGCTTGTCCTCATTGGTGACGTACAGCATCGACGGCGTCAGTTCGGCATCCATGTTGATGCCCTTGACCTGGATGATGCGCGGCTTGCCGTTGGCGAAGATCGTGCCGGCGACGGCGCGTTCCTGCTTGTCGGTGATCGTCGTCAGCCGGATATAGCCCTCATAGGCGCCCTGCTGGTCGCGCGTGATGATCTCGACATTGATGCCGCGATCCTTGGCGATCTGCGGCGCCGACACCATGTTCACTTCCTGCATCTGCGGCTTTAGAACGCCGTTCAGCGCCGCTGCCGTCATCGGCTTGGTGTTGAGCCCGGCGACATTGCCCTCGTACTCGATGCGGATGCCCTTGAGCGACGTATCCGTCAGTTGCCCGGCAAACGAGCCCAGCGCTTCCGCGAGCTTCACCCACGGCGTCAGCCGCGGCGCCTCCTCGGCCGAAATCGACGGGAAGTTGAGCGCGTTGGTAATCTCGCCGGTCATCAGGTACGCCGAAATCTGCTCGGCCACCTGCAGCGCCACGTTCTCCTGCGCTTCGGTCGTCGATGCGCCGAGGTGCGGCGTCGCGATGAAGTTGGCCAGCTCGAACAGCGGATTGTTCTCGGCCGGTTCCTCGACGAACACGTCGAATGCCGCGCCCGCGACCTTGCCCGCCTTCAGCGCCTCGTACAGCGCCTTCTCGTCGACGAGGCCGCCGCGCGCGCAATTGATGATCCGCACGCCCGGCTTCATCTTCTCGATCGCCGCGGCGTCGATGATGTTGCGCGTCGCATCGATCAGCGGCGTGTGGAGCGTGATGAAGTCGGCGCGCTTCAGCAGCTCGTCCAGCTCGACCTTCTCGACGCCCAGCGTCTGCGCCCGCTCCGGCGACAGGAACGGGTCGTACGCCACGACCTTCATCTTGAGGCCCTGCGCCCGGTCGGCGACGATCGAGCCGATATTGCCCGCTCCGATCAGCCCCAGAACCTTGCTCGTCACCTCGACGCCCATGAAGCGGTTCTTCTCCCACCTCGACGCCTTGGTCGAGGCGTCCGCCTCGGGGATCTGCCGCGCCAGCGACAGCATCAGGCTGATGGCATGCTCGGCCGTGGTGATCGAGTTGCCGAAGGGCGTGTTCATCACGATGATGCCCTTCTTGGTCGCCGCCGGAATATCGACATTGTCGACGCCGATGCCGGCGCGGCCGATGACCTTGAGGTTGGTCGCCGCCGCGATGATCTTTTCGGTAACCTTGGTCGCCGAGCGGATGGCGAGGCCATCATACTGGCCGATCACCTCGAGCAGCTTTTCCTTGTCCTTGCCGAGGTCCGGCAGGTAGTCCACGTCGACGCCATTGTCCTTGAAGATCTGGACCGCGGTCTTGCTGAGTTTGTCCGAAACGAGAACCTTGGGCATTCCGCCCTCCTTGTTCCACCGGGTGTCATCCCCACGAAAGCGGGGATCCATCTTGCCGGTTCGTATGCATTGGGGAAAAGCCCGGCCGTAGCCGGGCCTGAAACGACCTACGCCGCGGCCTTGAGCGCAGCTTTCTCGGCCGCAAAGGCCCAGTCGAGCCACTCCGTCAGCGCCTGCAGGTCGGCCGCTTCCACGGTCGAGCCGGCCCAGATGCGCAGGCCCGTCGGCGCATCGCGGTAGCCGCCGATGTCGTACGCCGCGCCGGCCTTGTCGAGCCGCGATACGATCGCCTTGGCGAACGCCGCCTGCGCATCGGCGTCGAGCAGCTTCACCGCCGCATCGGAGATCACGAGGCACACCGAGGTGTTGGAACGCTGTTCCGGAATCTGCGCCAGGAAGTCGACCCAGTCGGTCTTCTGCACCCAGTCGTTGAGCACCTTGAAGTTGGCGTCGGCCCGCGCCTGCATCGCCTTGAGGCCGCCCACCGACTTGCCCCACTCCATCGCGTCCACCGCGTCTTCGATGCAGATCATCGACACGGTATTGATGGTGGCGCCCTCGAAGATGTCTTCCATCAGCTTGCCGCCCTTGGTCAGGCGGAAGATCTTGGGGAGCGGCCGCTCCGGCTTGTAGGTCTCGAGCCGCTCCACTGCGCGGGGGCCGAGGATCAGGATGCCGTGCGCGGCTTCCCCGCCCAGCGCCTTCTGCCACGAGAAGGTCACCACATCGAGCTTGGCGAAATCGAGATTCTGCGCGAACGCCGCCGAGGTCGCGTCGCAGATCGTCAGCCCCTTGCGATCGGCCGGAATCCAGTCCGCGTTCGGCACGCGCACGCCCGACGTCGTACCGTTCCAGGTGAACACCACGTCATTGTCGAAATTGACCTGCTTGAGGTCGGGCAGCTCGCCATACGGCGCCTTCAGCACCCGCACATTGTCGAGCTTCAGTTGCTTCTGGACGTCGGTCACCCAGCCTTCGCCAAAGCTCTCCCACGCCAGCATGTCGACGCCGCGGGCGCCCAGCGCGCTCCACAGGAACATCTCGACCGCGCCGGTATCGGACGCCGGCACGATGCCGATGCGGTAGCCGTCCGGCACTTCGAGCAGCTCGCGCGTCAGCGCGATCGCCTTCTCGATCCTTGCCTTGGCCGGCTTGGCGCGGTGCGAGCGGCCGACTAGCGCATTGGCGAGCGCGTTCACCGTCCATCCCGGACGTTTGGCACAAGGGCCCGACGAAAAATTCGGATTTGCCGGTTTCACCGCCGGCGCGGTCAGGGGCATAACAGCCATGGCGACCCTCCCAGGTCGAAAGCTCCACGTTAGGGTGGAGTGTCCTGAGGCGGGCAGATACTCCAACGCCGCAATCGGCGCAAGAGCCATCTGATCGGGAGGGTGCGGGCGGCTCCAGCGCCGCCCGCCGCTGCAGATCGCTAGCGCTTCTGGCCGTTGCGGAAGGTCGCGTAACGCGTCTTGGTCTCGTCGTTCATCGGATAAAGGCCCGGCAGCGGCACGCCCGCCGCGATCTCGCCCATGGTCCAGTTCTCGCGCGTCTCCTGCTCGGGCGCATCCTTGAGCACCGCATCGAGCAGCGCCGCCGGGATGACCACCGCACCGTCGCGGTCGACCACGATCACGTCGTCGGGGAACACCGCCACGCCGCCGCAGCCGACCGGCTGCTGCCACGCCACGAATGTGAGCCCCGCGACCGACGGCGGCGCCGCCGCGCCGCCGCACCAGACCGGCAGCCCGGTGTCGAGCACGCCGGCGACGTCGCGCACCGCGCCGTCCGTCACCAGCGCCGCCACGCCGCGCTTGACCATGCGGGCGCACAGCAGGTCGCCGAAGATGCCGGCATCGGTGATCCCCATCGCATCGACCACCGTGACGCAGCCTTCCGGCATCGCCTCGATCGCGGCCCGCGTCGAGATCGGCGAGGCCCACGACGCCGTCGTCGCGAGATCTTCCCGCGCCGGCACGAACCGCAGCGTGAATGCCGGCCCAACGATGCGCCGGTCGTCGGCAACCAGCGGCCGCGCGCCGCGCATCCACACGTTGCGCAGGCCCTTGTTGAGCAACACCGTCGTGATCGTCGCGGTCGAGATCGGGGTCAGGGCTTCAATGATTGCGGGATCCAACGCCATGCGCGTTCTCCACGTAAAAGGACTAGATGCTGGTAATCATGCCGCCGTCGACGCGGATCACCGAGCCGGTGAGGTACGACGCCTGCGCGCTGGCGAGGAATGCCACCACGTCGGCATATTCGGCCGGCTCACCATAGCGGCCCACCGGAATGCTGCCCGTGCTCTCGGCGACGATATCGTCGAGCGGCCGCTTCTCGCGCGCCGCCTTCTGCTCGTCGAGGAAGCGGATGCGCCCGGTGGCGATGCGCCCCGGTAGAATGATGTTCGCCGTCACCCCGTCGCGCCCGACTTCCCGCGCCAGCGTCTTCGACCACCCCACGAGCGACATCCTGAGCGCATTGGAGATGCCCAGATTGGCGATCGGCGCGATCACGCCCGACGACGTCGACGTGACGATGCGGCCCCATTTGCGTGCCCGCATCTGCGGCAGCACGCGGTCGGTGATCGCGATCACCGACACCACCATCGAGTTGAAGAACTTGCTCCAGGCCGCCGCATCCTGCCCGGCGGCCGGCGTCGGCGGCGGACCGCCGGTATTGTTGAACAGCACGTCGACCGGCCCGAACCGACGCTCGATCGTCGCGATTCGGTCCTCGATCGCGCCAAGGTCGGCGATGTCCCAGCCCAGCGCCATCGCTTCGCCGCCTGCCTGCGCAACCTCGGCCGCCACTCGTTCCGCCGCCGCTGCGTCGATGTCGGCAACCGTCACTTTCGCGCCTTCGCGGGCCAGTGCCTTTGCCACGGCGCCGCCGAGCCCGCCACCGGCGCCAAGCACCAGCGCCGACTTGTCCTTTAGTCCCAGATCCACCGGTCTCTCCTTTGGCCGGACTATCGCACGGCGCCTCCTCGCGGTGAAAGCGGCTCCGCATGTGTTCAAAGGATAAGGAATGTTGCGGGTGCTCGCGAAATCGACGCCGCAGCGTGGGTTCAGTGGCTCTGCAGGCCCGCCATGATCACATTTCGTATCTTCTGAAAGCGAAACGAAAACCATTCACAAGCCCCGGCATCGGGGCAAGACTTCGCTTTCAGGCGCATGGGGTAAGACTGGCCGTCGGCATGTGCCCGACCGTGCCGTCGACGATGGCGGCGCAGCCTTGGCATAGAACAACAACGAGCGACATCATGAAGGTTACAATCATCGGCGCGGGCGCCATCGGTGGGCTGGCGGGAGCGTATATGACCCGGGCTGGCTACGACGTGACGCTGGTCGACAAATGGGTCGAACACGTCGAGGCGATGAACAAGAACGGCCTCTTCATCGATGGCGTGCGTGGCGACATGACCGTTCCGGTCAAGGCGATCACCCCCGACCAGCTCCAGGGCCCGCTCGAAGCGGTGCTGATCGCCACCAAGGCGCATCACACCGCCGACGCCGTACGCCTCGTCGCACCCCTCATGGGTCCCGACACCTTCCTCGTCCACTACCAGAACGGCCTCAACGTTCCGGTGATGGTCGACGTGCTTCGTGAGGCCGGCCTCGGCGGCAACGAGCGGATCATCGGCGGCATCCCCAACTACGGTGGCGCGCTCGTCGACCCCGGCCACCTCGAATTCGTGCATGAAGGCAAGATCGAGCTCGGCGAGATGGACGGCTCCGACACGCCGCGCCTGCGCGAGCTGACCAAGATGCTGGAATCGCTGACCAAGGTCACCGTGTCCAAGGACATCTGGGCCCAGATCTGGTCCAAGGAGGTCTACTCTAACCAGGTGGTGTTCTCGGCCCTCGCCGATGCCCGCATCCACGAGACCCTCGGCGTCGAGCGCTACGCCCGCATCGCCGGCGCGCTGGTGCGCGAGGGCGTCGAAATCGCCATCGCCAACGGCATCGTGCTCGAGCCGTTCGATTTCTTCGACCCCAAAAACTACCAGCCCAAGACCGCGGCCGACACGCAAAAGCTGATCGACAACATCAACACCGCGATCCACCTGCTGCGCAAAGACCAGAACGAGAGCACCCATACCTACGTCAAGAAGGGCTCGGGCATCTGGTGGGACATCGTCTATCGCAAGCGCGCCTCCGAGACCGGCCCGCACAAGAGCAAGCTCATCGAATACGGCAAGCGTGTCGGCGCCGACACCCGCCTCACCCAGAAGCTGATGGACATGATCCTTGAAATCGAAGCCGGCAAACGTCCGCTCGGCTTCGAAAACTACGACGAGCTCGAGGCCTACACTGCCACCATCGGCAGGGCGCTGCCGTGACGGCAGGCCGCAAGCTCGGCGTCGGCGTAGTCGGGGCTCTGGCGTGGGCCGAAAAAGCCCACCTGCCCGGCTACGCCAACTATGATCGCTGCCGCCGCGTCGCCATCTGCGACATCGTTCCAGAGCGCGCGCAGCAGCTCGCCGACAAATTCGGCTTCGAGCGCGTCTATTCCGATGTGGCGACCATGCTGGCCGACACCGACATCGAAATGGTCGACCTGTGCACGCCCACCGATACCCACGTGCCGCTGAGCCGGCAGGTGCTGGCCGCGGGCCGCCATCTCCTGTGCGAAAAGCCCATCGCGCATGAGGCCGTCGATGCCTTCGCGCTTGACCGCGAGGCCCGCGCCGCCGGTGTGCGCACCAAGGTCGGCTTCACCTTTCGCTATTCGCCGGCCCTCAAGCAGATCAAGCGCTGGATCGTTGACGGCTCGCTCGGCGAAATCTACCACGTTCACGGCTTCCAGCAGAATTCGCAGTGGCTCGACCCCATGGTCCCGCTGCGCCAGTACCACACCGTGCCCGAGGGCGAGACGCTGCTCCCCGCCTCCATCGTCGGCTACGGTTCGCACCTCGTCGACCTCCTCCGCTGGCTCGCCGGCGACGTGAAGGCCGTCTCGAGCCTCATGCGCAACTACGTCCTCGAGCGCATCGTGCGCGGCAAGCCGGGCCTGCAAAAGCTCGCCATCGATGACGGCACCGTCGCCATCATGGACTACGAGTCGGGCGCCCAAGGCGTGCTGCAAACCTCGTTCATCGCCGTCGGCAACTATCCCGGCGTCGAAATCCGCGTCTATGGATCGAAGGGCGCCGCCGTCGGCCGCCTGATCAGCGAGTTCGGCGTCGCCGAAACGCTCCATCGCGCCGATGCCGGCTCGGTCGAGTTCAAGCAGATCGACCTGCCGCCCGCGTCTTTCCCGCCCGGCGCCGATATCCATACGCCCTGGCCCGAGCTCTATTACCGCCAGCTCGTCCGCGACTGGACCGACGAAATCCTCGACGACGGCCCGCGCGACAACACCTTCTTCGATGGCGCCAAGGCGCAGGAGATCGTCAACGCCATCGTCCTCTCCCACAAGCGCCGCGCCTGGGTCGAATTGCCGCTTTACGGCACCGACAGCGCCCCGTAACGGATTGCCCATGACCGAGATTCAGCAGCTCGTCGACGATTTCCTCGCGCATCATTTCTCGTTTCGTCCGGTCGATGCGACCTTCATGGGCATCACCGGCCACGACGACCGCCTGCCGGCCGTCGATGCGGAAGCGCCGGCGCGCGAAGCCGAGCAACTGGCTGCGCTGTCGAAGCGCCTCGCCGCGCTCACGCCGCCGCCCAAAGGTGTCGACGCCGTCGACTACTCGATCCTGAGCTCGCAACTGAAACATCGCTCGCGCGAGCTCGCCGAGCGGCCGAACTACCGCGACCCGACCTTCTACACCGGCGAGGCCGCCTTCGGCCTCATCAGCCTCATGCTCCCCTCGGCCGCCGCGCCGACCAGCGAGCTGCTCGCCACCCGCCTCGCCGCCATCCCCGCCTTCCTCGCGTCCGGCCGCGCGCATCTCGCCGGCGCCGCCGTCTGTCACGACTGGGTCGCCCGCGCCCGCACCGAATGCCGCGCCCTCGTCAATTTTCTCGGCCACCGCTTCCGGCTCCACCCGCTATGGACGCCGGCGATGGCGCCGCTCGCCGAAGCCGCCGGCGCAGCGCTCGCCCGCTTCGATGTCGAGCTCGCTGCGCTCCCGGACGCCGATCCCGCCTCGGGCGCCGACTACATCCAGTTCATCGTCAACGATGTGCACCAGTTGCCCATGACGCTCGCCGAGGCCGAGGCCCGCGCCTGGGAGTGCTTCACCAGGCTCGGCGAGGACATCGTCGCCTCTGCCCGCAAGATCGATCCCGAGCGCTCGTGGCGCGACCTGCTGCTGAGCCTCGATCAGGAAAAGCCGGGCGCCTCGAGCGTCGCAGATACCTACCGCCTGTGGCACGACAAGGTCATGGCCGCCGCCGGCGACCTCGTCACTCCCGCCACCGAATACGGCCTCGAGTTCAAGCCGCTGCCCGACTGGGCCCGCGAGATCGCCGCCGACACCTACTTCCTCTCCTACCGCTCGCCCCCGGCGATGCATCCGGGCGCCGGCAGCATCTATTGGACCGCGGGCGCCGGCCAGAACCTCTCGACCATCAAGCAGACCCACGCGCTCCATCACGCCAGCATCGGCCACCACACCCACAATGCCCGTGCGCGCAAGGCGCCCTCGAAGCTCGCCCGTCTCGCCGAAACCGGCGTCGCCCGCGGCGTCGCCTTCCTCTCGGCCGGCACCACCGGCGAAGGCTGGGCCTGCCACGCCCAGCATCTCGGCGCCGAAATGCCGGGCATCTTGAACACGATCGAGACCGAGATCATGCTCAAGGACATGGAACGCCGTAACGCTGGCGCACTGATCGCCGATATCCGCCTCCACACCGGCCGCTGGACGCTCGCCGAAATGCGCCGCTTCTACGCCGAGGAAGGTGGCTTCGGCAGCGGCCGCGTCCACGGCGAAACCGTGCGCAATTCCATCTTCCCCGGCACCCGCGTCATGTACTGGCTCGGCCAGGAAGGCATCCGCGAGGCCCGCAATCGCTGGCGCGGCACGACGCGCGATTTCCACGATGCGCTGATCGGCTGCGGCCATCCCACCCTCACCGCAACGCTCGCCGAAATCGAAGGATCGAGCGCATGACGGCAGACGTCGGCGCCGCGCCGCGCACCGACCCCGCATCCGCCATCCCGCAGCTCGAAGTCGACGGGCTGCAGACGGTCTTCGTCGGCGACCGCGGCACCGTGCGCGCCGTCGCCGATGTGAGCTTCACCCTCGCCCGCGGCGAAACGCTCGCCCTTGTCGGCGAAAGCGGCTCCGGCAAATCGGTCACCAGCCTGTCGGTGATGCGCCTCCTCGCGGAACCCGCCGGCCGCATCGCCGCCGGCCGCATTATGCTCGCCGGCAAGGACGGCAAGGTCCGCGACCTCGCCGCGCTCGATGAAGATGCCCTCTGCCGCATCCGCGGCAACGACATCGCCATGATCTTCCAGGAACCGATGACCAGCCTCAATCCGCTGCATCGGGTCGGCGACCAGATCGCCGAGATCATCCTGCTGCACGAGCGGATCAGCCATCGCGACGCCATGGCCCGCGCCCGCGAATTGCTGCGCCTCGTCGATATCCCCGATCCCGACCGCCGCATGGCCAACTACCCGCACCAGATGTCGGGCGGCATGCGCCAGCGCGTGATGATCGCCATGGCGCTCGCCTGCAACCCTGCCGTGCTGATCGCCGACGAGCCCACCACCGCGCTCGACGTCACCATTCAGGCCCAGGTCCTCGCCATCATGCGCCGGCTTCAGGCCGAGCGCGGCATGGCCATCCTCTTCATCACCCACAACCTCGGCGTCGTCGCCGAAATCGCCTCGCGCGTCGCGGTCATGTATGGCGGCTACATCGTCGAGGAAGGCCGCGTCGCCGATATCTTCCGCGCTCCGCGCCACCCCTACACCGTGGGTCTCCTGAAGAGCCTGCCCCAGACAGCATTGCAGCAATGGGAAGCCGACGCCGAGGGCAAGCGCCCGCGCCTTCGCGCCATCCCCGGCAACGTGCCCAATCCCGCCAATCTGCCGCCCGGCTGTCCCTTCGCCACCCGCTGCAGCTACCACATCCCCGAATGCGACGCCGCCGTGCCGCCTCTGGCCGAAGTCGCAGAGGGCCATCGCAGCCGCTGCACCCGCTGGCGCGAGGTCGGCGCATGAGCCTCCTCGAAGTCTCCGGCCTCCAGAAATACTTCCCCGTGCGCAAGGGCCTCTTCGCCCGTGTCGCCGGTCACGTCCACGCCGTCGAAGACGTAAGCTTTTCGGTCGAGCGCGGCGAGACCATCGGCATCGTCGGCGAGTCCGGCTCCGGCAAGAGCACCGTGGCCCGCCTGATCCTCCGGCTCATCGACGCCACAGCCGGCTCGGTGCGCTTCGAGGGCGAAGACCTGATGGCGCTGCCGCCCGAGCAATTGCGCACGCTGCGGCGCAAGATGCAGATGGTGTTCCAGGATCCGTTCGCGAGCCTCAACCCGCGCATGACGATCGGCGACATCGTCGGCGAAGGTCTCGACATCCATCATCTCGCCTCGGGCGTCGAACGCCGCAACCGCGTCGTCGGCCTCCTCGAGCGCGTCGGCCTTTCCGCCGAAGCCACGCGTCGCCGCCCGCATGAATTTTCCGGCGGCCAGCGCCAGCGCATCGGCATCGCCCGCGCCCTCGCGGCTGGCCCCTCCCTGCTGGTCGCCGACGAACCCGTCGCCGCTCTCGATGTCTCCGTGCAGGCGCAGGTGCTCAACCTGCTGCAGGACCTGCAGGAGCAGTTGCAGCTCACCATCGTCTTCATTTCGCACGATCTGTCGGTGGTCCAGCTCATCGCCGACCGCGTCATCGTGATGTATCTCGGCCGCATCATGGAGATGGCGCCGAGCCGCGCCCTCTATCGCGCCCCGCGCCATCCCTATACGCGTGCTTTGCTCTCGGCCATTCCCGATGCCACGCCCGGCGCCAACTCGCAGCGCATGCTGCTCAAGGGCGATATCCCGAGCCCCATCGCCCCGCCCTCCGGCTGCGTGTTCCGCACCCGCTGCCCGTTCGCCATCGATGCCTGTGCGAACGTCGTTCCACCGCTGACCGAAGTCGGCCCCGGCCACATCAAGGCCTGCATCCGCGACGACATCTGACGTCGCGGCGCACGGAGCGTTTCCAGGAAAAGTGTCAACGGTTTTCCGGTTCGGAAACGCGACCGAACAAAGACCTCACTCCAGCGCGTCGCGCAGCCCGTCGCCGATGAAGTTCACCGCAAGCATCGTGACGAGGATCATCGCCCCCGGCGGCACCGCCAGCCACGGCGCGCTGTCGAGATATTGCCGCGCCTGATTGAGCAGATTGCCCCAGCTCGGCGTCGGCGGCTGCACCCCGAAGCCGAGGAACGACAGCGCCGATTCCACCAGGATCGAGTAACCCACCGCCAGCGTCGCCGCGACGATCAGCGGCGCCAGCGCATTGGGCAGCATGTGCCGCCAGATCAGCCGCCGGTTGGTGCTGCCCAGCGCGCGCGCCGACTCGACGAACTCGCGCTCGCGCAGTGACAGGAACTCCGAGCGCACCAGCCGCGCCGTCGACATCCAGCCCAAGGCGCCAATGATGAGGATCAGCACCGGCACGCTCGGCCGCACCAGTCCCGCCAGCAGCAGGATCAGCGGCAGCGGCGGAATGGCCAGCACCACGTCGGTGAAGCGCATCAGCACCACATCGACCCAGCCGCGATAGAACCCGGAGATCGCCCCCACCAGCGTGCCGATCGCGATCGACACCACCGCCGCCGCAATGCCTACCGCAAACGAAATCTGCCCGCCGTAGAGCAGCCGGGTGAAATTGTCCTGTCCCAGCGAATCCGTCCCCAGCCAGTGCGTCGAGCTCGGCGGATAGGGCAGCCCCATCAGGTCGAGGTCCTGTGCGTCGAACGCATAAGGCGACAGCAGCGGCGCCGCGATCGACAGCACCGCCACGAGGATCAGCACCACCACGCTCACCACCGCGAGCCTGTGCCGCGAAAACCGCCGCCAGAACTCCGCCAGTTCCGAGCGCGGTGCCGCCTGCGGCTTGTCCGCCGCGATTGTCCCTGCCGGCTCGGTCATGCTTCGCGCACCCTCGGATCGACCACCGCATAGAGGAGGTCGGCAACGAAATTGGAGGCCACCATCGTGAACGACGAAATCATCATCAGCGCCATCAGCACCGGATAGTCGCGGCCGTCCATCGACGACACGAACAGCGCGCCGATGCCGGGCCACGAAAAGATCGTCTCGGTCAGCACCGCGCCCGAAACGATCTGCACCAGGTCGAGCGTCACCACCGTGATCACCGGCAGCAGCGCGTTGCGCACTGCGTGGTGCCACACGACGCCGTTGCGGCTCCGCCCCTTGGCCCGCGCCGTGCGGATATAGTCCTGCCCCATCACCCCGATCAGGCTGCCGCGCATATAGCGGCTCCAGCCGGCGATGGTGGCGAAGGCGAGGATCAGCGTCGGCATCAGCATGTGCTTGAGCACGTCGACGAACGAGCCGTCGCCGATGGTCTGCACGCCGCCGGCCGGCAGCCAGCGCAGCCAGATCGAAAAAATGAGCTGCGCCATCAGCCCGATCCAGAACACCGGGATCGAGATACCGGTGAAGCTCAGCAGCGCCACCGTGATGTCGAGCTTGGAGTGGAGCCGCGTCGCCGCCATGATGCCGAGCGGCAGCGCGATCAGCAGCGACAGCACGAACGCGCTGCCGCTCAGCAGCAGCGTCGCCGGCAGTCGTTCCGCGATCACCTGCAGCACCGGTTGGCCGGTACGGAACGAAATGCCCCAGTCGCCCTGCAGGAACGACCAGAACCAGCGCACATATTGTTCGGGAAGCGGCTTGTCGAGGCCGAACGCCACCCTCAGATGCTCGAGAGCCTCGGGGGTGACGTTCGGGTTGTCGGCGTAGAAATCCAATGGCGTGCCGGGCGCCATGTGGATGATACCGAACAGGATGACCGAAATGCCGATCAGCAGGGGGATCATCCCCAACAGCCGACGAAGAACGACCTGTGACGACATACGGCCCTGTCAGGCTCCGATCAGGTTTCGAGATACCATGACGACGTGTTGTTGAAGATCGTGCGGTTGGTCGGATTGGGCACGAAGTTCTTCAACTGCGCCGTCTTGGCGATCAGCGAAACGTTGCACGTGGTGGGGATCGACACAACCTGATCGGCGATCAAAGCCTGGATGTCCTTGAAGATCGCCTTGAGCTTGGCCCGGTCGATGGTGTGCTCCGCCTGGTCCAGCAGCGCGTCCATCTTGGGGTCGGCATAGCCCTGCCCGTTGTTGGCGCCCTTCGAGCCGAAGAACACCGAATAGGCCGGGTCCGCCGCCGTGATCCAGCGCGCATAGAGCATGTCGTAGAGGCCCTTGTAGCGCGCGTCGCGGAATGCAACGCCGTTCTTGTTGTCGGCCGTGAGCTTCACGCCCACCGCCTTCATGTTGGCCATGATGATCTGCTCGGCCGTCTCGTCCTGCGACGTGCCCGCCTGCACCGTGATATTGAACGCCAGTTGCTGGCCGTCCTTGGCCCGCACGCCGTCGGCGCCCATCACATAGCCCGCGTCGTCGAGCAGCTTCTTGGCCGCTTCCGGGTCATACGGATAGGTCTTGATGTCCGGATCGTAATAGTCGAACTGCGGCGAGATCACCGAGTTCACCACGAACGGATAGCCGTTGAGCGCCTTGACGATGGTGTCCTTGTTGATGGCGTGGGCGAACGCCCGGCGCACATTGACGTCGGCGAGCGGCGCCGGACCCTTGAAGTTGAAGTCGAGATGCTGCCACGACAGGATCTTGTTGACCACGATGTCGAAGCTCGACGACAGCGCCTGCGCCTGGCCGTAGGGGATGTTGTAGGCCAGCATGATCTCGCCCGAACGCAGCCGCGTCACCATCGCCGACGCATCCGGCGTCAGGTTGAACACCATGCGGTCGATGTAGGGCAGTTGCACGCCATTGGCGTCCTTGCGCCAGTAGTTCGGATTGCGGTCGGCAATCACATACTGGCCGCGCTTGAACTCGGTGATGACGAACGGCCCGGTGCCGAGCGGCTTGTCGTTGTACGGGTCGGTGTTGAGGTCTTTCCCCTCGAGCGCATGCTTGGGCAGGATGCCGCGCGAGAAAAAGCCCGACGGCCAGACCGGCGTCACGGTGTTGAAGTGGACGATCGCGGTCAGCGGGTCCGGCGTTTCGATCGAGTCGATCTCGGTCACGCCTTCCTTGGATTCGCCGGTGAACTTCGGATCCTTGATCGCTTCCCAGGTGAACTTCACGTCGTCGGACGTGAACGGCTGCCCGTCCGACCACAGTACGCCTTCGCGCAGCTTGAAGGTGATGTCCATCTTCGAGCCGTCCGGCGACAAAACGATGCCGCCATTCTCGAGCGTCGGCACCTCGGTCGCGAGCACCGGGAAATAGTGCGTGTTCTCGTCGGGCGCGATCAGCCCCTCGACCACCACCGACTGGATGTCGGCGAGAAAGCCGGTCGAGAACGTGTTGAGCGTATCGAGGTCGTACGGCACCGCGACGGTCAGCGTGCCGCCCTTCTTGCCCAACTCCTGCGCCATTGCCGGCCGGGGGAGCACGCTCGCTCCCGCCATGAGCATCAGGCCCTGCAGCACCCTGCGCCGACGAGGGGTAAACCGATCAAGTTCCATCTCATTGTCCCATCTTGGATGAAGTGAAAGACCCTGGGCAGGCAGACGTCGAGCGAGGTCGAAATCTCTTTCGCTGTCGAGCCCCCCCAAAGGTCGCAATTGGCGCCCCACTCGGCAAACATCTGGCGATGATAGGAAGCTTGACCCCCTCGGTAAATGTGATCCACGGTTCGTTCAGAAGAGAGGAAATGTTTTGGACACCCGTTTTCTGGACACGCTGGCTTCCGTCATCTCGCACGGCTCGATCGCCGAAACCGCCCGGCAGAGCAACCTCACGCCCGCAGCCGTGGCGCAACGCATCCGCTCGCTCGAAAACGAGTTCGGCACTCAGCTCATCCGCCGCTCCGGCAAGACCGTAAAGCCCACCGAGCACGGGCTCGCCATCGCCCGCGAGGGCCTCGTGCTGCTGCAGCACGAAAAGAGCCTCAAGGCTCTGGCCAACAAGGATCACATGCGCGGCGAGCTGCGCGTCGGCGGTATCTCCTCGGCGTTCCAGGGCATCCTGCCCGAGGTCATCGCCAGCGTCATCGACGAGTATCCGGAGGTCAATTTCTACCTGCTCGAAGGAACGTCCACCGATCTCTACCGCGAGGTCGAAGCAGATCGGCTCGATGCCGCAATCATCATCGAGCCGCGCTTCACCCTGAGCAAAAGCCTCAAATGGCTGACCATCCGCGAAGAACCGCTGATCCTCATCGTGCCCGAAGATCTGCCGGACACGCCGGTCGAAGAACTGCTCACCACCCATCCCTTCATCCGCTACGACCGCACCCAGTGGGGCGGCCGGCTGGTGGAGCTCTATCTGCGCGATGCCGGCATCCATCCCAAGGACTGGATCGAGCTCGACGCCCTCGACGCCATCGCCGCCTTCGTCAGCCGCGGGCTGGGCGTCGCGGTGGTGCCCAACTGGGCGCCGCCCTGGCCGGCCGGCCTCAAAATCCGCCGCATCGCCCTGCCCGACCAGCACTACACCCGCCGCATCGGCGTCGTGTGGAAGCACATGTCGATGCGCTCCAAGCTCATCCAGGTGCTCACCGACAAGGCGCGCGCCGCCACCGCGAGCAACGTCGACAGGCGCCGTCCGGCTTAGACGAAAGTCGGACGCCGACGCCCTCGCCTCCGCCATTTACCGCACTGCGGCGGATCGTCGCGGATTGGCAAGCCCCTGCATCTTCCCTAGCGTTTTTTTGATGGCGCGCATTTGCGCCGCGTGGAGATGCGGATTGCTCTATCGAAACATCAGGGGCGTCGAGGTCCCTGCCCTTGGCCTCGGCACCTTCGGCCTCAACGGCGACGCCGGCGTGCGCTCGATTAGAACGGCGCTCGATCTTGGTTATCGCATGCTCGATGGCGCCCAGCGCTACGGCAATGAAGCCTATGTCGGCCGCGCCATCCGCGAGTCCGGCCTGCCGCGCGAGCAATTGTTCATCACCACCAAGATCTGGCCGACCGACCTCGATCCCGCCAACACCTCGCGCCTCGCCGACGAGAGCCTCCAGCGCCTCGATTGCGGCTATCTCGACCTGCTGCTCGTCCACTGGCCCAACCCGGCCTGGCCGCTGGCCGCCATCATCGACGCCTTCCTCGCCGTCAAGGCAGCCGGCAAGGCCCGCCACATCGGCGTCAGCAATTTCCCCATCCCGCTGCTCGAGGACGCACTGCGTCTGAGCGGTGGCGAACTGCTCTGCAACCAGGTCGAGTACCACCCCTATCTCAACCAGCAGCCGATGCTCGACGCGCTGCGTCGCCACGACATGCTGCTCACGGCCTACATGCCGCTCGGCCGCGGCCGCGTACACGACGATCCGCTGCTCCTCCGCATCGGCGAAGCCCATGGCAAGAGCGCCGAACAGGTGACCCTGCGCTGGCTGCTACAGCAGGACCATGTCGGCGCCATCCCTCGGTCGAGCCGCGCCGAAAACCTCAAGGCCAACGCCGACATCTTCGACTTCGCGCTCACCGCCGCGGAAATGGCCGAGATCGGCGCCCTGCGCGGCGCCGGCCGCATGGCCAGCCCCCCGTTCGCGCCCACCTGGGATCCCACATGACCACGACCGGCTACGACTACATCATCATCGGCGCCGGCTCGGCCGGCTGCGTCCTCGCCAACCGCCTTTCGGCCGATCCCGCCGCGCGCGTCCTGCTCGTCGAAGCCGGCCGTAACGATCGCGATCTGATGCTGCACGTCCCGGGCCTCTCGATCCGCAACTCCACCACGCCGCTCTTCAACTGGAGCTACGCCACCGAGCCCGAACCGACCCTCGGCGACCGCCGCATGTTCTGGGCGCAGGGCAAGGCCATCGGCGGCTCCAGCGCCATCAACGGCATGATCTACGCCCGCGGCGTACCCAGGGAATACGACGCCTGGCGCGACGTCGCCGGCTGCACCGGCTGGGGCTTCGACGATGTCCTGCCCTACTTCCGCAAGTCCGAGCATTCCGATCGCGGCGCCAACCACTGGCACGGCGCCTCGGGCGAACTGCGCGTCAGCCGCGGCCGCCCCGACCTCGGCATCGCCAATCGCGTGCTCGACGCCGCCGCCGAGGATGGCTTCACCATCCTCGACGACTTCAACACCAATGAGAACGAAGGCTTCGGCCACTACGACGTCACCATCGGCAACGGCGTGCGCTCCAGCACCGCCACCGCGTTCCTGAGACCCGCGCGCCGCCGCGGCAATCTCGAAGTGCTGTCCGACACGCTGGCGACGAAGCTGCTCTTTACCGGCGATCGCGCCACCGGCGTCGAGCTCGTCGCCAATGGCCAGGCCCGCACCGTCACCGCCGACCGCGAGATCATCCTCAGCGGCGGCGCCGTCGGCTCGCCGCACCTCCTGATGCTCTCGGGCATCGGCCCCGCCGATCATCTCAAATCGCTCGGCATCGCCGTCCGGCAGGATCGCCCCGAGGTCGGCGCCAACCTCCAGAACCACGTCTCCTACCGGCTCTCTTACGCCGTGTCCGAGCCCATCACCGCCTTCAAATACGTCAACCCGGCCGGCATGCTGAAGGCCGGCATAGACTACATCTTCCTCCGCCGCGGCGTCCTCGCCGACAGCGTCGTGCCGACCGGCGGCTTCTTCCGCACCGAGTCCGGGCTAGACGTCACCGACGTGCAGGTCCAGGTCGGCGTCGGCCTCATGGGCCGCCCCGGCGGCACCGTCATGCAACGCCTGCCCAAGGAGCATGGCTTCTCGCTCGGCGTAAATCAGGGCCGTCCGTGGAGCCGTGGCACCGTGCGCCTCAAGAGCACCGACGCCACGCAGCATCCGGCCATCTCGCCCAACTATTTCAGCGACGGCCGCGATCTCGAGGTGCTGCTGAAGGGCGTCGAGCGCATGCGCTCCCTCGCCGCCCGTCCGGCATTGGCAAAAATCATCACGCGCGAGCTCGATGCCGCCGCGAGCAGCAGCCGCGCCGATCTCGAAGCCTCGATCCGCAAGCGCGCCGGAACGGCGTTCCACCCGGTCGGCACTTGCCGCATGGGCAGCGACGACGCCGCCGTGCTCGATCCGCAGCTCAGGGTTCGCGGCGTCGATGGCCTGCGGGTGGCCGATGCCTCGGCCATCCCGCTTTTGATGAACGCCAACACCAACGCCGCCGCCATCATGATGGGCGAGCGCGCCGCGGCGCTGATCCTCGCCAGCTAACAGAGCGTTTCAGGGGGCGGCTACTTGCCGCCCTTGAACATCGCTTCGATCGTGCCGTACATGGCGCGCATCGCCAGCACTTCGCCGCCCTCGGGACGGCCAGGCCGGTTGCCGAAGTTCCAGCCCGACAGGTCGACGTGCACCCACGGCGTCTCCGCCGACACGAACTCGGCGAGGAACAGCCCCGCGATGATCGCGCCGGCAAACGCCGACTCGCTCACATTGTTGATATGTGCGATCCGGCTGTCGATCTGCTTGCGGTAATGCGGCCACAGCGGCATCCGCCACAGCGGATCGGCCCGCTCCACCGATTGCCTGTACAGCACGTCCGCCACGTCGTCGTGCCGCGTGAACACCGACGGCAGCTCCGGCCCGAGCGCCACGCGAGCATTGCCCGTCAGTGTGCACACATTGACCAGCAGTTGCGGCTTCTCGCTATCGGCCTCGGTCAGCGCATCGGCGAGGATCAGCCGGCCCTCGGCGTCGGTGTTGCCGATCTCGACCGTGATGCCCTTGCGCGAGGGCAGCACGTCGAGCGGCCGGAAGGCATCGGCTGCAATGGCGTTCTCGACGATCGGCAGCATCACGCGCAGCCGCACCGGCAGCTTGGCCGCCATGATCATGTGCGCCAGCGCCATCACGCTCGCCGCACCGCCCATGTCCTTCTTCATGATCTTCATCGACGCCGGCGGCTTGAGGTCGAGCCCACCCGTATCGAAGATCACGCCTTTGCCCACCAGCGTCACCCGCGGATGGGTCTCGTCGCCCCAGGTGAACTCGACCAGCCGCGGCTCTTCCACCGCCGCACGGCCCACATGGTAGATCATCGGATAGTTCTGCGTCAGCAGATTCTTGCCGGTGATCACCTTTGCCTTGGCGCCGTGGCGCTTGGCGAGATCGAGCGCCGCCGCCGTCAGCGCCTCGCAGCCGAGATGGCTCGCCGGCCGGTTGATCAGATCGCGCCCGAGCGTCGCCGCTTCCGCCTCGCGCGTCACCCGCGCCTGGTCGGCATTGGCCGGCCACACCAGCGACGCGATCGGCTTGCTGCGCGGCTTGAACTCCTCGAACGCATACGCCCCGAGCGCCCAGCCGAGTGCCATCAGCGTCGCCGCTTCGGCCGCCGGCTCGCTCGCCAGCTTGTAGCTGCCCGGCGGCAACCCCGTCGGCAGGCTTGCGAGCGACCACAGATCGCGCTCGTTCGCCGACACCATCGGGCCGCCCACGCCGACCACCACCGCGCTGAGCTTGCCCTCGGCATCGGTGATCGGCAGCACCGCGCCGGGCTCTCCCTGGAATCCCACAGACTGCGCCACGGTGCGGTCGCGCGGACTCAGCGCCGCCAGCGCCTGTTCGAGATTGGCCTTGCCCGCAAGATGCAGCGGGATCGCATCCTTGGCGCTATCGATGAAGCCAAAGCTCATTTCGTCGCTCCCTTCGGTGCAGCGGTCGGATCATGCGGATCGCATTCGGCAAAATGCTTGACGAAGCCCGCCGCGAAATCGACGATCGCTTCCGCCGTCGCCTTGCCGATCTCGGCCGAAGCCTTGCTGCCGTCACCGGACAGGTTTCCGTTCTCCGACATCTCGAACATGTTGAACGGCATCGGCACCGCGACGCCACGGAAATCGACCGACGACACGCTGCGGCTCTGCAGCCCGAACGCCTGCTTGAATTTCTTCGGCGCCGCCAGCAGGTCCGTGCGCACCAGTTCGGGGAAGAAGTGGAGGAACATCGAGGTGATCGGATCGCCGCCATGGCCCTGGCTGCCCTGCAGTTTATCGCCGTAAAGCGTCTTCTGCTGATCGGCCGTCAGGATGCGCCAGATGTTGAGGCAGGGAATATAGATGCCGTGCTTCAGCCGGATGTTGCGCACCGCCTGATCGATCCACGGCCCGTTGCTGGTCTGGCCGTTGAAGATCACCAGCCGCTCGAGCCCGTGGTCGATGAAGTTCTCGCAGATGTCCTCGATCAGCGCCACCAGCGTCGGCGGCCTGAGGCTCACCGCGCCCGGCAGCGCCCGGAAGAACTCGGAATCGCCGAACGGCACCGTCGGCGCCACCACGCAATCGGCCCGCTCGCCCACCTGCGCCGAAAGCTTCTCGGCCAGCGCGAAGTCGCCCATCGGCACGTGCGGGCCCTGCGTCTCCTGCGCCCCGAACGGCAGCAGCACCACCGGCTTTTCCGCGAACCGCTCCTTCACCTCGGCCGAGGTCATGTCCTGTAGCCGCACCTTGCGCATCGATCTTTCCTTCTGTCCCCACTCGCCGAAACCCGGACGAGCGCAATTGCGCGGCCGGGCCGCGCTCCGTCGCCGAGCCTAGCGCAGGCCCGCAATGCCCCGTAACGCACTTTTGGCTGAGTCAGAAATTAGAAAAACTGCCGATGCACCGCCCGTCGACTCGCCGCCAAAAAGAAAGGCGCTCGACCCTTTCGGGGAGCGCCTTTCTCGGGGGGCTGGAACCGGACAACTCGGGGGGAATAGCGCCCGTCGTCCAACCGTCCAGCCTAAAATAGGTCGCCGTTCCCCCGTTTCAAGACCGCCCCCCTCCCTCAAAGGTGCAGTCGGCACCCCCTTACCTCTCCCTTCGGGGGAGAGGTCGCCCGAAGGGCGGGTGAGGGGCTTCGAACCGGCCGAAGGCAAAATCATGCCAGTGGCATGATTTTAGGTGAGAAGGCCATGAGGGCTACGCCCGAATGGCCCGGCCACCACCCACTACCCTTCCTCTGCATCCCGCCCCGTCCCTGCCCCCACCGCATACGCCCCGTGACACCGCCTCCGCTTGCCCAACCCGCCGCCAGATGCTTTACGGCGAACCGCAACATCCCCGCGCCCCGCCGGCCACGCCCAGGATCCCCGCCTCCATGATTCGTCTCGAAAGCATCGGCAAGCAGAACGGCAAGCAGATCGTCTTCATCGAGGCGTCGGCCGCCCTGCAGCGCGGCGAAAAGATCGGCCTCGTCGGCCCCAACGGCGCCGGCAAGACCACGCTCTTCCGCATGATCGTCGGCGAGGAGCAGCCCGACGAGGGCCAGGTCTCCGTCGATCGCGGCGTCACCATCGGCTATTTCAGCCAGGACGTCGGCGACATGGCCGGCCGCACTCCGGTCGTCGAGGTCATGGAGGGCAAGGGCCCCGCCGCCGCCGTGATGGCCGAAATGGCCGAGCTCGAACACGCCATGGGCGACCCCGACCGCATCGACGAGCTCGATGCCATCATGGAACGCTACGGCGAAGTCCAGCACCAGTTCCAGGAGATGGACGGCTACTCGCTCGACGCGCAGGCGCGCGACGTGCTGGGCGGCCTCGGCTTCTCCAACGAGATGATGAACGGCGATGTCGGCGCGCTCTCGGGCGGCTGGAAGATGCGCGTCGCCCTCGCCCGCATTCTCCTCATGCGCCCCGACGTGCTGCTCCTCGACGAGCCGAGCAACCACCTCGATCTCGAAAGCCTCATCTGGCTCGAGACCTTCCTCAAAGGCTATGACGGCGCCCTGCTGATGACCTCGCACGACCGCGAGTTCATGAACCGCGTCGTCAACAAGATCGTCGAGATCGATGCCGGCGCGCTCACCTCCTACACCGGCAATTACGAGTTCTATCAACAGCAGCGCGCCATCGCCGACAAGAACCAGCAGGCCCAGTTCGAGCGCCAGCAGGCGATGCTCGCCAAAGAGATCAGCTTCATCGAGCGCTTCAAGGCCCGCGCCTCGCATGCCGCCCAGGTCCAGAGCCGCGTCAAGAAGCTCGAAAAGATCGATCGCGTCGAGCCGCCCAAGCGCCGCCAGACCGTCGCCTTCGAGTTCCGCCCCGCACCCCGTTCGGGCGAAGACGTCGCCACCCTCAAAAACGTCCACAAGAGCTATGGCGGCCGCGCCATCTATTCCGGCCTCGACCTGAAGCTGCGCCGCAACGAGCGCTGGTGCATCATGGGCGTTAACGGCGCCGGCAAGTCGACCCTGCTCAAGCTGGTCGCCGGCGCCGCCGATCCCGACGACGGCACCGTCGTACGCGGCCCGAGCGTCAGGATGGGCTATTTCGCCCAGCACGCCATGGATCTGCTCGACGGCGACCGCACCGTGCTGCAGACGCTGGAAGACGCCTTCCCGCAGGCCGGCCAGTCGCCGCTGCGCACCCTCGCCGGCTGCTTCGGTTTTTCCGGCGACGAGATCGAAAAGAAATGCCGCGTCCTCTCAGGCGGCGAAAAGGCTCGCCTCGTGATGGCGAAGCTCCTGTTCGATCCGCCGAACTTCCTCGTCCTCGACGAGCCGACCAACCACCTCGACATCGCCACCAAGGAAATGCTGATCGCCGCCCTCGCGCAATACGAAGGCACCATGCTCTTCGTCTCGCACGACCGCCACTTCCTCGCCGCGCTTTCCAACCGCGTGCTGGAACTCACGCCCGAAGGCATTTACGTCTATGGCGGCGGCTACACCGAATACGTCGCCAGCACCGGCCACGAAGCCCCGGGCCTCCATAGCTGACACGGCTACTGTAGCTGCGGCTTCTTCAGCAGGCTGTCGCGGTCGGCGGACTTGACCCTGAGCCAGCTCTCGCGCCCGTCGCGCACGATGCGCATCGGCACTTCGGTGCCCGCCTCGCCGCTGTCCCAGAGCTTGCGGTAGAAATCGGCGAGACTCTCGACCTCGCCGTCGCGCACGTCCGAGATCACGTCGCCGCGCCGCATCCCGGCCTTCTCGGCCGGCCCGCCTTTGGCGACGCTCATCACCACCACTTCGCCATTGGTCTCGGCCGAGAATACGCCGAGCCACGGCCGCGGCGGCCGCGCCGCCTGCCCCTTGGTCAGCAGATCGTCGAGGATCGGCGGCAGCAGGTCGATCGGCACCACCATGTTGATCTCGGCCGTTTCCTCGCCCTGCATCATCTGCAGCCGGAGCGAGCCGATGCCGATCAGCTTGCCTTCGGCATCGATCAGCGCCGCCCCGCCCCATGACGGATGCGCCGGTGCAATGAAGATCGCCTCGTCCAGCAGATATTCCCAATAGCCGGCGAACTCCTGCTTGGCGACGATGCTCGCCGTCACTGACCTGCCGGTGCCGTCGGCGAACACCACCGTATCGCCCACTTCCGCCTTGCTCGAGCTGCCCAGCTCCAGCGCCGGCAAATCGAGCTGGCCCAGCGCCTGCACGATGCCGAATCCGGTCTCCTGGTCATAGGCCAGCGCATGCGCCGCCAGCACCCGGCCATCCTGCGTCGTCAGCCACACTTCCTCGGCTTCCGTCATCAGGTAACCGATGGTCAGCACCAGCCCCTTTTCGCCGATCACCACGCCGCTGCCCTCGCGCACCGTGCCCAGCGACTGCGCGGTGAACGCGTCGTCCGGAATCTGCGCCCGCACCGCCACCACCGACGGCAGTTTGACATCGAAATTCATGGCTTTCGTCCTATTCTGGAGCACCATAACTCAATCTTGGCCCCTCCCGCTCACCTAGGCAACCAGCCCAAGGGCGCAACCCCGCCCTCGACCGTGATCTGCCCCGGTGTCCAGGGGCGGCCGCCTTCTCCCTCGAGGGGAGAAGGTGCCCGAAGGGTGGATGAGGGTGGGGCCCGGCCAACATCACTCACGGCCGACCCGCCAGGCCGGCTTCTCCCCCACACCCCGTTCACTTTTAATTTCATCCATTGGCGCCGCCGCAATCCAATTGCTTTATGACTGCGGTCGAGGAGACCATCGATGGACGACGACGACGCAGTCACCCTGCCGCGCCCGCCAAATCTCGCGGCCGGACTCGCGGGCCCGGATTCGCCTGTCCGCCGTACGGAGATCACCCTCCATCAGCTCCGCATCTTCTGGGCCGTCGCCCATTCGGACACCCTGACCAAGGCGGCCAAGCAGCTCGGCCTCGCCCAGCCCTCTTTGTCCCAGCAGCTCTCGAAGCTCGAAGCCACCGTCGGCAGCCGTCTGTTCCATCGCCGCTCCAGCGAAATGGTGCTCACCGAAGCCGGCGAATATCTCCTGCCCCACGCCGAGCAGGTGCTGCGCAAGGTCGAGGACCTCGAAGAAGGCCTGCAGCAGTTCAGCGAGGGACACCGCCTCACCATACGCATCGCCGGCGTCACCTCGGTCCTGCGCATTCTGCTGCCGCAGGCCATCGCCCCGACGCAGCTCCAGTTTCCGCACGTCGATTTCGACCTTCAGGAAAGCGCCCCCAACGACATCCTCGAAATGCTCTATGGCCGGCGTGTCCATATCGGCCTGCTCGCCGCCAATTCGGTAGCGCAGACCAGCATCGGCTTCCTTCAGGTGCCGCTCATCGACGATCCTTACGTCCTCGTCGTCCCCGAGCGCCTCGACCTTGCCGGCATCACCGATCCCACGACGCAGCTCGGCCCCGCCGACCAGGCCCTCCTCGCCCAGTCGGTGCAGTTCAATTTCGGCACCCAGCATTCCAAGCGCGTCGAGGATTGGTACGCCCAGCTCCTGCCGCAAAGTCGCATCGTCGCGCAGTGCCGCAGCTTCGAAGTCGCGGTCGGCCTCGTGCGCGCCGGCTCCGGCGTCTGCCTCGCGCCGGCGCTGTCCACCCTCGTCGCCAACGAACCGCAGCACGGCGTGCGCCTCTATCGCGTCGGCATTCCCGCGCGCCAGCTCGTCGCCCTCGTGCCCTCGCAATATCGCCGCAAGGAGCCCTATGGCGGCCTCCTCGACCGGCTGCAGGCCGCCGCCAACGCCTTCGTGCCGCCGGCGCTCCTCCCCACCCCGCCCTTCCTCGACCGCTAGCGAACCTGCTACGGAAGGGCTGGCCCGATCATCGGCTCCATCCCTTCTCCCCGTCGGGGCTTCGAGCCGGCCGTAGGCAAAATCGATCCAGTGGATCGATTTTAGGTGAGAAGGCCATGAGGCCTGTGGCCGAAGGGCTAGGTGGCCGATGAGTTCACCGGCTTTGGAGTTTGACCTATGCCTGATGGCGTATCCGCCAACCTGACCACCTTCCGCCTCCCCGTCGGCGACGGCCACGACCTCTACGTCGAAACCATCGGCACCCCTGCCGGCCTCCCTGCCATCTATCTCCATGGCGGCCCCGGCAGCGGCTGCCAGCCCGGCCACCGCCAATTGTTCGACCCCGCCCGCCATTACGCCGTGCTGTTCGACCAGCGCGGCGCCGGCCGCAGCACGCCCGCCGGCTCCCGCCTCGCCAACACCACCGCCCATCTCGTCGCCGACATGGAAGCCATCCGCACCCATCTCGGCATCGAGCGCTGGCTCGTCGTCGGCGGCTCCTGGGGCTCCACCCTCGCCCTGGCCTATGCCGAAGCCCATCCCGATCGCGTCACCGGCCTCGTCCTCCGCGCCACCTTCCTCGGCACCAATGCCGAGCTCGACTGGGCCTTTGGAACGGCGCTCCAGACGTTCTATCCCGCCCTCCATGCCGATTTCCTGAGCCTCCTGCCCGAGGCCGAGCGCGGCACGCCGCTGCCGGGCTATTTCCGCCGCATCCTCGATCCCGATCCGGCCATCCACGGCCCCGCCGCCCGCGCCTACGCGCAGGCCGAGGATGTGCTCTCGACCGTGCGCCCCACCCGCACCCGCCTCGATTTCACCACCATCGCGGCCACCGGCACGCGCCTGCCGCCCACCGCCTTCATGGAAGCCCACTATTTCTCCCACGACAGCTTCCTTGGCCCCAACCAGCTCATGGCTGAAGCCGCGACGCTTCGCGGCATCCCCGGCATCATCGTTCAGGGTCGCTACGATCTGCTCTGTCCGCCGCGCACCGCCCACGCCCTCGCCGCCATCTGGACCGATGCGAAAATCGACACCGTCGATGTCGCTGGCCACACCCTGGGCGATCCCGGCATCACCGAGGCCGTCACCCGCGCCATCCGCGCGCTCGCCTGAGCCCTATCGGCGGCCCTGAACCTCCGCTAAGCTCGCTCGTTGTGACACTGGCGTCGGCCCATCGCTCCGGCCTCACAGGGGCGCCCACCGGATCAGCCTCCATGTACCGCAGCCTCGCCTCCATCGTTGCCGCAGCCGCCGCGCTTGTCGCCCTCGGCGCCGCCCCCGCTTTCGCCGGCGCCGCCGAAAACGCCTTCCTCAGCAAGCTTGCCGGCAACTGGAGCGGCAGCGGCAGGATCACCGGCGCCCAGGCCGGCACCGTGTCCTGCAAGCTCGAAATGAAGCCGAGCGGCGCCCACCTCAATTTCACCGGCCGCTGCAACGCCGAAGATATTGGCGGCCAGAGTTTCTCGGGCAGCCTCGCCTACAACGACGCCGCGAGGCGCTACGAAGCCCGCTCCTCGGGCGGCACCGCCATCGGCGTCAAGAAGGGCGGCGGCGTCAGCTTCACCACCAGGATGCGCACCATCGCCGGCTCTGGCACCACGGTGATGAACCTCACCACCAGCCGCATCGCCATCGACTTCAACCTCACCGATCCGGACGGCGGCACCTCGAAGTCGCACATCGTCTTTACGAAGTAATCCGGCTCAGTCCTTCGGCCTGGCGGTCCGAACCCGCGGTGCACTGCCCGCATTGTCCGCGGGCCGCCACTTCTTCTTGTATTTGGGCTTGCCCTTGTCCTTGGGGTTGACCTTGGGCGGCCGCGCCGCTTCGGCCGGCGCTACGGACTCGGGTCGCGCTGTCTTGCCCGCAGAGGGCTTCCCCGCCGGCTTTGGCGGCCGCGGCGCAAAACTCTTCTTTTCGCGCGCCGGCCCATCGCCCAGCGGCATGATCGTCACGCCCTTCTCGCCGCTGCCCGTCCGCGCGATCTGCTGCGCGAACGGCTCGGCCTTGTCAGCGGCAATCTCGAACCGTGTCGTCGTGTCCTCGATCTTGATCGAGCCGACATCGCGCTTGGTCACCCCGCCCGCCTTGCAGATCATCGGCAGCAGCCATTTTGGGTCGGCCCGGTGCTTGCGCCCCAGCGACAGGCTGAACCACACGCCGCCCACCATGTCGCGCATCCGCGGCTCGCGCGCCTCGCCCTCGCGCGGCTCATAGCGCTCACCCCTCTCGCGCCGCGGCTTCTCGCCCGGCGGCAGGATCGGCGTCTCCGAAATCTCCTCCGGCAGCGGCCGTGCCGCCAGTTGCTGCCTGAGGAACGCCGCCGCAATCCGCTCCGGCGACGACTTCGCCAGCAGCTCCGCCACAAACGCCGCCTCGGCCTCGTCCGGCGCTGCCGCGCTGGCCGCCCCCTCGAGGATCTGCTCGCGATAGCGCGCGTCGATCTCCGCCGTCCCCGGCGCCGCCTGCACGCTCGCCTGCAGGTTGGCGAACCCCAGCACCCGCTGCGCCGCCCCGCGCCGGTGCAATGGCACGATTAGCACGCACACGCCCTTGCGCCCGGCGCGACCCGTCCGCCCCGACCGGTGCAAGAGGATCGCCGGATTGGTCGGCAGGTCCGCATGAATCACGAGGTCGAGGTTCGGCAGGTCGATGCCGCGCGCCGCCACGTCGGTCGCCACGCACACCCGCGCCCGGCCATCGCGCATCGCCTGCAGCGCGCTCGCCCGCTCCGATTGCGCCAGCTCGCCCGACAGCGTCACCACCGAGAACCCGCGATTGCTGAGCCGCGCCGTCAGGTGCCGCACCGCCTCGCGCGTATGGCAGAACACCAGCGCGCTGCTGCTGTCGAACATCAGCAGCGTGTTGATGATCGCGTGCTCGCGCTCGTTCGCCTGCGTCAGCACCATGCGGTACTCGATATCGGCGTGCCGCTCCGTCGCCGCCGTCGCCGTCACCCGCATCGCGTCGCGCTGGAACGTCTTGGCCAGCTCCGCGATCGCGCGCGGCACCGTCGCCGAAAACATCAGCGTCCGCCGCTCTTCCGGCGCCGCCGCGAGGATGAACTCGAGGTCCTCGCGGAACCCCAGGTCCAGCATCTCGTCCGCCTCGTCCAGCACCACCGCGCGGATGGCACCGAGGTCCAGCGAGCCCTTGTTGATGTGGTCGCGCAGCCGCCCCGGCGTCCCCACCACGAGGTGCGCCCCGCGCTCCAGCGCCCGCCGCTCGGTGCGCATGTCCATGCCGCCCACGCACGACACCGATTTCACCCCGGCGTCGGCATAGAGCCAGTCGAGCTCCCGCTGCACCTGCAGCGCCAGCTCGCGCGTCGGCGCGATCACCAGCCCCAGCGGCCGCTCCGCCACCCCGAACCGCTCGTCGTCACCCAGCAGGCTCGAGGCGATGGCGATCCCGAACGCCACCGTCTTGCCCGACCCGGTCTGCGCCGAAACCAGCAAATCCGCGGTTGCATGTTCATCGCCCAGCACCGCCTGCTGCACTGGCGTCAGCGTCTCGTACCCGTGCGCCGCCAGCGCCGAAGCCAGCGCCGGATGCACTCCGGCCATCTCCGCCGCCGGCGCAGCCTCGTCAGTCGTACTCATCGCCAGCCTCTCGGAAAAATGCGAAAGCGCGGGTTTATGCGACCTTGCGCGCAACCTCAACGCCTCAATCGCCCGCGCATGGCCCCCATGCTCGGCCCCGAACGCCATTCCGTCCGGCGGCGTTTCACCGAAAACCTCGTTCTCCGCCGCTAACCGGCTGAGAACGATAGTCTCTCCGCCCGATAGTGCTTTTGCCGCCCATGCGCTAAAACCTCGGCCCAATCGGCCGGGATCGGCGCGCGGCGTCAGCGTGCCCCTTGCCCCGATGCAAAACCCAGGAGCACCACTCATGTCCATCACTTCGATCCGCGGCCTGCGGAGCGCCCTCGTCGCGGCGGCTCTGCTGAGCACGGCGGTCGTCCCCGCCGCCTTCGCGCAGGATTTCGACGCCGACGCGACCATCAATATCGGCTCGCTCTACGAGCCGCAGAATCTCGACAACACCGCCGGCGCCGGCCAGGGCATCAACGAGGCCTTCAACGGCAACGTCTATGAAGCCCTGTTCCAGCTCACCGATGCCGGCACCGTCGTGCCGCAGCTTTCCGACAGTTACACCGTCAGCCCCGATGGCCTGACCTACACCTTCAAGCTCAAGTCCGGCGTCACCTTCCACTCCGGCGACAAGCTGACTTCCGCCGACGTGAAATCCTCGATCGAGCGCGTCACCGCCGAGAATTCGAAGTCTTCGCGCAAGAGCAGCCTCAAGACCATCGCCTCCATCGACACCCCCGATGACCAGACCGTGGTCATCACGCTCTCCGCCAAGTCGATCTCGCTGCCCTATAACCTCAGCTACGTCTGGATCGTCGACCACACCGCCACCGACATCTCCGCCACCGAAGACGGCACCGGCCCCTACACGCTCGGCGAATGGCGCCGCGGCTCGGCCCTCTCGCTCGAGCGCTTCGACGGCTATTGGGGCGCCAAGCCCACCAACAAGGAAGTGGTGTTCCAGTACTTCACCGACGCCACCGCCGAAAACAACGCGCTGCTGACCAACGCCGTCGACCTGATCACCTCGGTGCAGAGCCCGGACTCGCTGGCGCAGTTCACCGGCAATCCCGCCTACACCGTCAGCAACGGCGCCTCGACCACCAAGCTGGTCCTCGCCTTCAACGATCGCGTCGCGCCCTTCGACAACGTCAAGGTCCGCAAGGCCGTGGCCCGTGCCATCGACGACAAGAAGCTGCTGCAGTCGATCTGGGGCGATTACGGCTCGCTCATCGGCTCGTTCGTGCCGCCCACCGACCCGTGGTACGAAGACCTCACCGCCGTCGATGCCTACGATCCGGCCAGCGCCAAACAGCTTCTGAGCGATGCCGGCTTCCCCAACGGCTTCAGCTTCACCCTCGACACGCCCGACTACGATCCGCATCCGGTCGTCGCGCAGTTCGTCCAGTCCGAGCTCGCCAAGGTCGGCGTCACGGTCAAGATCAACATCATCACCGCCAATGAGTGGTACACCAAGATCTACCAGCAGCACGATTTCGCGGCGACGCTCCAGGAGCACGTCAACCACCGCGACATCGTGTTCTACGGCAACCCCGATTTCTACTGGGGCTACGACAGCAAGGACGTCCAGAAGCTGATCGCCGACTCCGAAGCCGCCGCCACCACCGACGAGCAGACCGCCGACCTGAAGAAGGCCAACGAGATCATCGCCAACGACGCGGCGAGCGACTGGCTCTACCTCTACCCCCAGATCGTCGTCTCCTCCGCCAAAGTCACCGGCTACCCCATCAACGGCCTCAACTCCCAGTTCTTCGTCTCCACCATCAAGAAGTCGAACTGATCCCTCTAGTCCTCCCCTGTCGCGCAGCGACGGGGGAGGTGTCGCGGAGCGACGGAGGGGGTGGAGCCCCAAGCACCGAACGCAGCAGTCGGGACTCCTCTCCCGCCTGCGGGAGAGGGGGACCATGCGAAGCATGGTGGAGAGGGGTGCCCCACGCACCGCGTCCAGTCTCCCCACTCCCAAGCCCAGCAATTCCCCGCAATGTCATTCCCGCGCAGGCGGAGAATCCAGACCAGCCTTTCGGACAGCCAAGGACTCAGCCCTGGATTCCCGTCCGCGCGGGAATGACACCGTGGCTCCCCACACCCCTGCTGTCTTACATAACCCGTCGTGCTACACCCCCGACAGAAAGGAGCACCCATGGCCGCCTACCTCATCCGCCGTCTGGTGATCCTCGTCCTGTCGCTGTTCATCGCCGCCATCGTGCTCTTCATCCTGCTGCGGCTCCTGCCCGGCGATCCGGCCAATGCGCTCCTCGGCGTCGGCGCCACCCCGGCGCAGATCGCCGCCGCCCGCGCCCAGGTCGGCTCCGACCAACCGCTGCTCGCCCAGTTCGTCGATTTCCTCGGCCACCTCGCCCGCTTCGATCTCGGCACCTCGTTCGTCAGCCACGCTTCCGTCCTCGCTGAAATCGGCAACCGCCTCAGCGTCACCCTGCCCCTCACCCTCGGCGGCTTCCTCCTCGCCATCGTCATCGCCGTCCCGCTCGGCATCGTCGCTGCCGTGAAAGCCGACCGCTGGTACGGCGCGACGCTCTCCGTCGTCTCGCAGCTCGGCATCGCCATCCCGGTGTTCTGGCTCGGCATCCTGCTCGTCACCATCTTTGCCATCGACCTCCACATCTTCCCCTCGGGCGGCTTTCCGCTGAAAGGCTGGAGCAATTTTGGCGCCGCCGCGCTCTCGATGGTCCTGCCCATCGTCACCGTGGCGCTCGTCATCGCCGCGTCGCTGCTGCGCTATGTCCGCTCCGCCGCGCAGGACGTCCTCGGCAGCGATTACCTCCGTACCGCCCGAGCCCTCGGCTCCGGTTTCTCCGAAGCCCTCATCCGCCACGGCATCCGCAACGGCGCCGTCCCCGTCATCTCCATCCTCGGCATCGAGCTCGCGACCAGCTTCCTCGGCGCGGTGGTGGTTGAGAAGGTCTATTCCCTCCCCGGCCTCGGCTCGATGCTGCTGCTCGCCATCGGCCAGCGCGACTACCCGAACGTCCAGGGCGTGCTCTTCGTCTCGACCCTCCTCGTCCTCGTCATCGGCTTTGCCGCCGACCTCTTGCAGCGCCTCGTCGATCCGCGCCTGCGCACCCGGATCGGCGCGCCATGACCACCCTCGCCGAGCTCGCCCCGCCACCCGCGACGCGCCGCCGCCTCGGCTCGCTCACCCTGTGGCTCGGCCTCGTCCTCGTCGGCATCCACGTCCTCGTCGCGCTGCTCACCCTCGTGTGGACGCCCTACGACCCGACCGCCCTCGTCGGCGGCCGCCTCGAGCCGCCATCGTGGCTGCATTGGGCCGGCACCGACCGCCTCGGCCGCGATTTCTTCACTTCCATCATGATCGGCTCGCGCATCGCGCTGCTCGTCGGCATCGGCGCCGTCGCCATCGGTGGCGCCATCGGCGTAACGCTCGGCATCCTCGCCGCCTTCGCGACCAAACTCCTCGACGACGCCCTCGCCGCCACCCTCGATATCCTTATCGCCTTCCCCACCCTCTTGATCGCCATGCTGGTGGTCGCCGCCTCCGACACCGCGAGCCTCGGCACCTCCATCCTCGCGCTCGGCATCGCGCTCTCGGCCATCGTCGCACGCCTCACCCGCATCCTCGCCAAGCGCGTCCTGCTGCTCGATTTCATCACCGCCGCGCGCACCTCCGGCACCTCGTGGCTCGGCATCGTCGTCCAGCACGTGCTGCCCAACATCTGGCCCACCCTCGCGGTCAATTTCGCGCTGCAGTTCGGCGTCGCCGTCATCGCCGAAGCGTCCCTCAGCTATCTCGGCCTCGGCGCGCCGCCGCCCAATGCCTCATGGGGCCAGTTGCTGCAGGAAGCGCAGGGCACCGTCTACACCGCGCCCATCGCTGCCATCGCTCCCGGCGTCGCGCTGGTCATCCTCGTCATCGGCGTCAACCTCCTCGCCGACGGCCTCCGCGATCTCATCGACCCGACCCGGCGGTCCGCCCGATGACCGCCCTCCTCGCCATCGATGGCCTGAACCTCCACACAGCCGACAAGCGCCTCGTCACCGACCTGTCGCTGAGCATCGCCCTCGGCGAGCGCCTCGGCCTCATCGGCGAATCCGGCTCCGGCAAGTCGCTCACCGCCATGGCCGCCACCGGCCTCCTGCCCCGCTCGATCCGTGCCAGCGGCTCCGTCCTCCTCGGCGGCCAGCAGGTGATCGGCGCACCCGACAGCACTCTCGACAAGCTCCGCGGCACCGTCGCCGCTTTCGTGTTCCAGGAACCGCTGACCGCCCTCGATCCGCTGCTGCGCATCAGCCGCCAGGTCGCCGAACCACTGCGCCGCCGCGTCCGTCGCGATGGCGTCGATCTCCATGGCCGCGAGCTCGATCGTGCCGTGCTCGATCTCCTCGGCCAGGTCGCCATCCCCGAGCCCGAGCGCATCGCGCGTTCCTACCCGCACGAAATCTCCGGCGGCCAGCGCCAGCGCGTCGCCATCGCCATGGCGCTTGCCTGCAAGCCGCAATTGCTCATCGCCGACGAGCCCACCACCGCCCTCGACGTTACCACCCAGGCCGAGATCCTGAAGCTGCTCGACGCCCTCGTCCGCGAGCGCAACATGGCGCTGCTCTTCATCAGCCACGACCTGCCCGTCGTCGCCGGCATCGTCGACCGCGTCGTGGTGCTGCAGCATGGCGTCGCCGTCGAAACCGGCCCGGTGCGCGACATCTTCACTTCGCCCCGGCATGCGTACACACGCAACCTCGTCGCTGCCGCCCGCGCGTTCGATGCCGGGCTGGAGCGCGTCGCATGAGCCTGCTCAGCGTCGAACAGATCGGCTTCGGCTACACCCGCGAGCGCACCGTGCTCACCGACGTGTCGTTCACCCTCGCGCCCGGCACCAGCCTCGGCCTCGTCGGCGAATCCGGCTCCGGCAAGACCACCCTCCTCCGCCTGCTGCTCGGCCTCGCGAGCCCCACCTCCGGCCGCATCCTCTTCGACGGCGCGCCGCTCGACGCGCGCAACGCCGCCTTCATGCGCGGCTATCGCCGCCGCGTGCAGGCCGTCTTCCAGGACCCCTATTCCTCGCTCGATCCGCGCCAGAACGTGCGCGCCATCGTCTCCGAACCGCTCCGCTCGCTGGGCCTCCCCGGCGACCGCCGCCAACTCGTGCAGGCCGCGCTCGAAGCCGTCGGCCTGCCGCCCGATATCCTCGCCCGTTATCCACACGAGTTCTCCGGCGGCCAGCGCCAGCGCATCGCCATTGCCCGCGCCATCGTCGCCCGCCCGACCCTGCTGCTCGCCGACGAAGCCGTGAGCGCCCTCGACCTCTCGACCCGCGTCCGCATCGTCGAACTGCTGAAGCGCCTCGCGACCGAGATGACCCTGGTTTTCGTTTCGCACGACCTCGGTGTCGTCGCCGCCCTCTGCGACGAGCTGGTCATCCTCCAGCACGGCCGCATCGTCGAGTCCGGCCCCACCCGCCGCATCCTCTCGCAACCGCAGCACCCCTACACCATATCCCTCCTCGATAGCGTGCCTCGCATGCCATCGGAGACCATCCAAGGACGTCAAAAATGACCATCGACACCAGTTTTCTTGCCTCGCTCGATGCGTGGAAAGCCAGGCGGCTCGCCAATCTGAAGGCCGCCGATGGCTGGCTCAACATCATCGGCCGCTGGTGGCTCGATGCCGGCACCATCACCGTCGGCAGCGCCCCGGACAACGGCATCGTCCTCTCCGCCGGCCCCGCCCGCCTCGGCACCCTGACCCAGGCCGACGATGGCGCCGTCACCTTCGCCCCCGCCAATGGCAGCGCCCCCATCCACGTCGAGCCCAACAAGAAGCACCCGCCCAAATTCACCGTCGACGGCCTCCTCATCGAGATCACCACCCTTAACGGCGAGAATGCGCTGCGCATCCGCGACATCAACTCCACTGCGCCCGACAGGCTCGCGCCGATCGAATATTTCCCGGCCGATCCGAAGTGGCGCATCGTCGCCGACTGGGTGCCCTTCGAGGCCCCCAAAGGCATGACCGTCGACACCACCGGCGACATCCTCACCGAGGTCGAAGTCACCCACAAGGCCGTGTTCACCCATGACGGCCAGCGCTACGAACTGATCGCCACCCACGGCACGCCGGACTCGCCGCAATTCGTCCTCAAGGACCCGACCTCGCGCGACTCCACCTATCAGGCCTCGCGCTTCCTCTTTGGCGAAGAGGTGACCGACAAGACCATCGTTCTGGATTTCAACCGGGCGATCAATCCGCCCTGCGCCTTCACCGAATTCGCCGTCTGCCCGTTGCCGCCGCCCGAGAACGTTCTGCCGTTCCGCATCGAGGCCGGCGAGAAGCGGCTACACTAGGAGCGTGATCAGGAAAAGTTGCAGACTTTTCCTGTTCGATCGCGCGACAATCAATAAATTGCCGCGCGGCGTTCTAGCGCCGCCCATGAGAACAGCTCGATCGGCAACTCCGTGCCGCCGGTCGCCGCCAAATCCGCCAGCACTTCGCCGATGACGCTGGCGAATTTGAACCCGTGCCCCGAGCAGGGCGAGGCGACGATCACCCGCTCCTCGCCCGGCACGAAGTCGATGAGGAAATCCTCGCCCGGCAGCATGGTGTAGCGGCACCTCACGAACCGCGTCCCCTGTGGCGCCACTCCCGGCAACCGGCGCGCCGCGAAATCGTCGAGTACCGCGCGATCCTCATCGCTCACCGCCGGGTTCGGCTGCTCCGGATCGATCGCCGCACCCCGCCGCGCATGGCACCCGATCTTCACACCCTCGCCGAGATCGGGAAGCCCGAAAAAGCTCCACTCGCCCTCGTCGACGATGAACCCCGGCAACTGCCCGATGCCCGTCGCCGCTCCCCGCCGCGACGGATACCACCCGACCACCTGCAGGATCGGCGTCGCATACCGCGCCAGTTGCGGCACCAGCCCCGCCACATACGACCCCGCCGCAACCACCACGCGCCCGGCGCGATAGCGCCCGGCCGCCGTCGCCACCGTGACCCCCGCATCGTCTGGCTCGATCGCCGTCACCCGCTCGTTGAACCTCAGTTCCGCGCCATCCGCCGCCGCCAGCCGCTGCGCGGCCGCCACCGCTCGCTCCGGCCGCAGAAACCCGCCATCGGCCTCGAGCAGCGCCACGTCGCCGTCCCGCATCGCCACCACCGGATACCGCCGTGCCACTGCCGCCGCATCCAGCATCTCATGTGCGATGCCGTTCGCCTCGCACGCCGCCCGCGCCCCGCTGACGACGCGCCCCTCGACCCGCCCGATCTCCAGCAGCCCGGTGATCGTCAGCAGCTCTTCGCCGGAACGCCGCTCCAGTTCCCGCCAGTTCGCATAGGCTCGCCTGAGCAGCGGCACATAGGCCGATCCCTCGAAATACCCCAGCCGGATCAGCCGGCTGTCGCCATGCGACGAGCCCTTGTCGTGCAGCGGCGCGAACCGCTCGAGGCCGAGAACCCGCAACCCGCGCGCTGCGAGGTGCTGCGCCGTATGCGCCCCCATCGCCCCGAGCCCGACGACCGCGACATCGTAGTCGCTCACGCGTGGAGGCCCGACACGAACTGCTTGAACCGCTCCGAGCTCTGCCCGCCGAACACGTCGGCCGGCGTCCCGTCCGTGTCGATCGTCCCCTTGTGGACGAACACCACCCGGTTCGACACATTGCGCGCAAAGCCCATCTCGTGCGTCACCACCAGCATCGTGCGGCCCTCTTCCGCCAGTGCCCGCAGCACCCGCAGCACTTCGCCCACCAGTTCCGGATCGAGCGCCGATGTCGGCTCGTCGAACAGCATCACCTTGGGCTTCATCGCCAGCGCCCGCGCAATCGCCGCGCGCTGCTGCTGCCCGCCCGACAGGTGCGCCGGATAGAAATTGCGCTTGTCGGCGATCCCAACCTTCTCCAGCAGCGCCTCGGCCTCGGCGATGCACTCGGCCTTGGGCCGCTTCAGCACATGCACCGGCCCTTCGATCACGTTCTGCAGCACCGTCATGTGGCTCCAGAGATTGAAACTCTGAAACACCATTCCAAGCTCGGTGCGGATGCGGTCCACCTGCTTGCGGTCCGCCGGCTCCTGCCCGCCGCCGCGTCTGGGCCGCATGGCAATCGTCTCGCCCGCTACCGTCACCACGCCCGCATCCGGAATTTCCAGCAGGTTGATGCAGCGCAGCAATGTGCTCTTGCCCGATCCGCTCGCCCCGAGGATCGAGGTCACGTCGCCCTCATGCGCCTCGAGCGAAATCCCCTTCAGCACTTCGTTGCTGGCATAGGCCTTGTGGAGGTCGCGCACCGACAGCGCCGCCTGCTCGCTCACGACGGCACCTCCGGACTGTCCGCGCCGGGATGCGCAATCGCCGTCACGCTGGCCGCGAGGTCCGCCTCGGGCCGGCCGCGCAATTGCGGCGAAATCAGGTATTCGAGATAGCGCATCGCGCGGATCACCAGGAAATTGAGCACGAGGTAGATCACCGCCGCGCAGATGAAGACTTCGAACGTTCGGTACGTGTGCGAGATGATCTTCTGCGCTGTGCCCGTTACCTCCCACACCGTGACGAGGCTCGCCAGCGCCGTCGATTTCATCATCAGCACGATTTCGGTCGAATACGCCGGCAGCGCCTGCCTGAGCGCGATCGGCGCGATGATCCGGCGGAACAGTGTGAACCCCGACATGCCGATCGCCCGCGCCGCCTCGATCTCGCGCGCCGGCACCGCCAGCAGCCCGCCGCGGAAAATCTCGGCCGTGTAGCCCGCGGTGCACAGCGCCAGCGAGATCACCGCCGAATTGAACGGATCGCGCAGCACCGGCCACACGAAGCTCTGCCGCACGCCCGCGAACTGGCTGAGCCCGTAATACAGCAGGAACGTCTGGATCAGCAGCGGCGAGCCGCGGAACACGAAGATGTAGCCGGCCGCCACCTGCGTCACGCCCGGCACATTGCTCATCCGTGCCCAGGTGACGAAGCACGCCAGCACCCCGCCCAGCGCAATGCAGCAGATCCATAGCTCCAGCGTCACCGGCGTCACCGCCAGCAATTGTCCCATGGTGTCGGCGAGAAATGCGAAATCCATCAGCCGCGCCCCAGGCTGCCGCGGAAGCTCTTGGCCACCCGCTTTTCCGCCGCGCCGAACACCCGGTCGCTGAGCGAGGTGAGGATCAGGTACAGCGCCCCGCCCGCGACGTAGAACACGAAGTAGAGATGCGTCGATCCCGCCGCCACCTGGCTCTGCCGCATCAGCTCCGCCAGCCCGGTGATCGACACCAGCGCGGAGTCCTTCAAACTGAGCTGCCACACATTGCCCAGGCCCGGCAGCGCATAGCGCAAAATCTGTGGAACGATGATCCGGCGGAACCGCAGCAGCCGCGGCATGCCGATGGCCCGCGCCGCCTCCAGCTCGCCTGCCGCAATCGCAAGGAACGAGCCACGGAACACTTCGGCCTGGTACGACGCCGAGATCAGCCCGACGCCGATGGCTCCCGCGCCGAACGCCGGCAGGCCGATGAACACTTCGCTCCCGAACAGCGAACCGATATAGGTCACCCCGCGCGAGCCGCCGAAATAGATGAGGTAGATGATCAGCAGTTCCGGCACGCCGCGAAACACCGTGGTGTAGGCATCGCCCAGAAACCGCGGCAGCAGTCCGGCGCTGAGCTTGCCCCACGCCACCAGCGATCCGATCGCGGCGCCGATCGCCAGCGCCACCAGCGTTACCGCCAGCGTCATCATTGCGCCGGCGAGCAGCAATCCGCCCCAGCCGCCTTGCCCAAACCCAAGCGTGGTGAACAGATCCATCAGCCGCGCGTCATCTCCGAATGCGAAGCGGCCGCATCGCTGCGGCCGCTGCTGTGTGTCTTACAAGTCTTACGGCTCGACGTCGATCTTGAACCACTTCTCGCTGAGCGTCTTGACCGTGCCGTCGGCCAGCGCCGCCTTGATGGCGTCGTCGAACAGCGCCTTGAGGTCGGCATCCGCCTGGCGCAGGCCCACACCCTGGCCCGGGCCCCACACGCCGCCGCCGATCTGCGGGCCGGTGTATTCGAGGCTCTCATTGCCCGGCGTCGCGAACGACGCGCCTTCCGCGGTGCCGTCGTCGAAGCCGGCATCGATGCGGCCCGCAACGAGGTCGAGGTCGCGTTCGGCGGTCGTCTTGTATTCCTTGATCGTCGCCACGTCCTTGAAGTTGTCGTCGAGGAACGTCGCATACACGGTCGAGGCCTGCACGCCGATCGTCTTGCCCTTGAAGGCGTCGATCAGCGGCGCCATGGTCTTTTTGCCCTCGGCCGGATCGGCGCTGACCTTCAGCGTCGTGCCAGTGCCCGGCAGGTTCTCGAGCGAGGAGCCCTTGGTCGTCTCGAAGCCCGCCGGCGTATTGGCATAGGGCTCGGAGAACGCGATGACCTTGAGGCGGTCCGGCGTGATCGACAGCGAATCCATCACCGCATCGAACTTGCCCGAGTTCAGCCCTTCGATGATCGAATCGAAATCGGCCGCGACCGTCGTGCACTTCACTTTCATGTGTGCACACAGCACCGCCGCCAGATCCGGCTCGAAACCGACAATGGCGCCGCTCGAATCCGTGAGATTCCACGGGGCGTAGGCGCCCTCCATGGCAATGGTAACCCCCGTCGCAGCCCAGTCCTTGGCCATCGCCGAACCCGCCACCGACGACACAGTCAGCGCCAGCGCGGTGCCGAGCATGATCCTGCCCAGTTTCATTGTAGTCTCCCTTATGTGGCCGGGAATTTTCAAAACATCCCGAAGCCGCCAGAAAGCACGCCGCCGAAACCACCGTCAAATTATTGTCATTCTGAACACCGCGCCGTCAGTCGGGCAATCCTCCCCTGTGGCGAAGCGATGGAGCGACTTCCCACGGTGTCATTCCCGCGCAGGCGGGATTCCAGACAAGGTCATCGGACAGCCGAGAGCTTCGCACTGGATTCCCGCCTGTGCGGGAATGACACGGCGAATGTTACCCCGCCTCAGAGCAAGACGGCCATTGCCGGCCGGCGTCCCCATATGCTTCCCGGTCCTCTCGCGCTAATCTCCCCCCGGGAGACCTCGCCATGGCCGACATCACCGCCGAACGCGACGACCGCAAAACCGCCGTTCTCGCCGGCTGGACCCCGCAGCCGCCGCTCGTCGCCGGCGACAGGGGCGCGCTGCACGTCCACAGCCACGCCCTCGCCCGCGCCGTCCTCCGCGCCCCCGAGGTCGAGCAGAACGGTTTTGGCGCCGATATCATGCGCAGGGCCCGCGCCTCGCTGATGCAATTGCCCATGCTCTTCGTCGAGGGCGCCGACCATCAGGAACTCCGCCGCGCCACCGCTCGCTTCTTCGCCCCGCGCGCCGTCGAGGAAAACTACCTCGCGCTGATGACCCGCGAGACCGACCGCCTCATCGACCAGCTCAAGCGCGACAGGACCGCCCGCCTCGAAGAAATGGCGATGGAGATGTCGGTCACCGTCGCCGCCGAAATCTGCGGCCTCACCGAGCACGTCTTTCCCGGCATGGCCAACCGCATCGCGAGCTTCCTCGACAACCCGCCGCTCGACGAAAAGCTGACGCCCGCCGCCCTCCTCCGCATCGCCGTCAGCCAGTTCAAGCTGCTGAAATTCTACCTGTTCGACGTCCGCCCCAACATCCGGCTCCGCCGCAGGCAGCCGCGGCAGGACGTCATTTCCCACCTCATCTCCATCGGCTACCGCGACCGCGAGATCATCACCGAATGCGTGCTGTTCGGCGCCGCCGGCATGGTCACCACCCGCGAGTTCATCGTCGTCGCCGCGCTGCACCTCATCGGCAACCCGAAGCTGCGCGACCGCTTCGTCATCGCCGGCGATGCCGAGCGCCGGGCCATCCTCGAGGAAATCCTACGGCTCGAACCGGTCATCGGCACGCTCTATCGCCGCACCACCACGCCGATGGATTTGCCCAACGGCCGGCACGTCGAGGCCGGCCAGAGCTTCGTCATCGACCTCCGCTCCGCCAATGCCGACCCCGAAGCCGTCGGCGCCTGCCCCTTCCATCTCCACCCCGACCGCCAGATGCCCGACGCCAAGGCCGGTGGCGCGGCCATGGGCTTCGGCGACGGCCGCCACCGCTGCCCCGGCGCGTTCATCGCCATGGAAGAAAGCGCCATCTTTCTCGCCAGGCTTCTCGCCCTGCCGGGCCTTCGCATCGCCGCCGCGCCCGATTTCACCTGGAACAAACTCGTCGGCAGCTACGAATTCCACGAGTGCCGCATCGCCATCGACTGAGCGGCCGGCTCCATCCCTGCGGCAGTTCGCCCGCCCGAGCCCGAAAGCGCCGGATTTTCAGAGAAAATTTACCATAAACTCAGCACTTTAGCTGCCGACCCGCACATTGGTCCCGGCCGCTTTCGCCCACGGCCGCCAACCGGGCCGCCGCGTGGCCGACGATCCACTGAGTAGAAGTTTCATGCGCCTGATTATCGGCATCCTCATCATCGTCGCCTGCGTCATCGGCGGCTTCCTCGCCCAGGGCGGCGAGATCGCCGTGCTCATGCAGCCCTTCGAGGCGCTGATCATCCTCGGTGCCGCCATGGGCGCTTTCGTCATCGGCAACACTGGCCCGGTGCTGAAGCAGACCCTCAGGATTTTTGGAACGCTGTTCCGCGGGCCGCGCTACAACAAGGCCGCCTATGTCGAGCTGCTCGGCCTCCAGTTCACCCTGTTCAAGCTGGTGCAGTCCAAGGGCATGCTCGCCCTCGAGCAGCACGTCGAGCACCCCGAAGACTCCTCGATCTTCCAGGCCTTCCCCACCTTTGCGCGCAACCATCACGCCATGGTCTTCATGTGCGACTACCTGCGCATGGTCACCATGGGCACCCGCGTCGTCCACGAGATGGAAGCGCTGATGGATGAAGAGCTCGAGACCCATCACCAGGAGAGCGAGCGTATCGTCTCCGCCATCCAGGCCCTGGCCGACGGCACGCCGGCGCTCGGCATCGTCGCCGCCGTGCTCGGCGTCATCCACACCATGGGCTCGATCAGCGAGCCGCCCGAAGTCCTCGGCCACATGATCGGCGGCGCCCTTGTCGGCACCTTCCTCGGCGTGTTCACCGCCTATGGCTTCTTCGGCCCCATGGCGCAGTCGCTGCGCAACATCTACGAGGCCGAGGCCAAATATCTGCTCTCGATCAAGGTCGGCCTGCTCGCCCACATGGCCGGCTACGCCCCTGCCATGGCCATCGAATTCGCTCGCAAGGGCCTGATGTCGGAAGTCCGCCCCACCTTCCTCGAAATCGACGAAGCCACCGCCAACCTGCCGGCGCTGAGCTAGAAAGGCCCGCGCATGGCCGGCTACGATCAGCCCTTCATCGTCAAGAAGATCAGGAAGTCGACGCACGCCCACCATGGCGGCGCCTGGAAGATCGCCTACGCCGACTTCGTCACCGCCATGATGGCGTTCTTCCTGCTGCTGTGGCTCATCTCGATGACCACGCCCGAGCAGAAGAAGGGCATCGCCGACTATTTCGCCCCGCCCAATGTCAGCGCCAGCGACAGCGGTGCCGGCGGCGTCTTCGGCGGCACCGCCATGGACCAGAAGGAAGCCAAGCTCTCGGGCTCCGCCACCGACGCCAAGTCGATGACCGCGCCCGAAAACGACCATCCCGGCCCCGTCATCGCCGTCACCAGCGACGTCGCCGGCCAGCAGAAGATCGGCTCGCGGGCCGCCCAGGACGTCAGGATCACCTCGACCGCCGATATGGACTTCCACAGCGCCGCCGCCAGCATCCGTCAGGCGTGGCAGGCCGACCCAGACGTCTCGCCCGTCGCCGACAATCTGCTCGTCCAGCAGACGGCCGACGGCCTCGACATCGAGATCATGGACCAGCGCGGTCGCCCGATGTTCGCCGAAGGCTCGAAATATCCCTTCGAGGTCACCCGCAAGGCCATCGCCGCCATCGCCCCGATCCTGCAGCGCCTCTCCAACCCGATCGAGATTTCCGGCTATACCGCTGCCGGCGGCACCTACGACAACCCGCGCTACGGCGCCTGGGAGCTGTCGATGGATCGCGCCGACACCGTCCGCCAGATCCTCGGCGAATTCGGCCTCTCCGACGACCATATCAGCTCGGTCAGGGGCCGCGCCGCCACGGCGCCGATGTTCCCCAACGACCCCTACCTCCCCGGCAACGAGCGCGTCGCGATCACCGTGCTCTACACCGCCCCGCCGGTGCCGCCCAACATGGCGCCGTAAAACGTCGCTCGGCCTTCGCCTTTCGTCGCCCGCGACGAAGCGCCCATTGCCACGTCTCACGCGCCCGTTACTATTGGAGCGTTTCAGGGCAGGCTGCAGACTTTTCCGGTTCGGAAACACCACAAAACAAAGACTTGGAGCGTTTCGCCGGTTCAGGGAAACGGTGAACGCTCTAGGCACCAGAACGAGGTTCCGCCGTGCCGCCCGATTTGCGCATCCATCCCGACCGCGACGCCATCATGGCCGAACTCCACGCCCGGCCGGTCGATATCATCGACGACACCACCCGCGTGCGCCGCACCGTCTTCGTTCTGCCCCAGCGCTCGGGCGCCATGGATGCGCTGATCGAGCGCTTCCGCCAGTTCTGCGTCGGCCACGAAGTGCCACCGCCGGAGCTCGACGTCCGCCAGTTCGGCTTCACCCGCGGCAGCCACGCCGTCACCTGGGAATTCCACACCGAGTTCGTCACCATCACCTGGCGCGCGCCCCTCACCGACAAGGACAACTGGCCGTCCGATGTCGGCTTCAGCGCGCTCGGCGATGCCGAGCTCATCGCCGCCACCCGCATCGACGTCATCGGCGGCGACACCGTGCCCGAGCGGCTGATCCCGCAGTTCAATCTCTCGAGCCTGTGCGTCACCACCGTCGAGGACGGCGCCGCCCAGGTCGCGACCGATTTCATTGCCGACAGGGATGGCTTCACCCGCTTCGAGTTCGCCGCCGGCAGTCTCACCCCGCTCCGCCGCTCGGTGCTCGCCCGCCGCCTGCTCGAGGTCGACACCTACCGCAGCATGACGCTGCTCGCCTTGCCGCTCGCCCGGCTCGTCGCCCCCGATCTCGGCGCCGCCGAACGCGACCTCACCTCGCTCATCGAGAGCCTTTCGGCCGCCACCACCGTCGAGCTCATCCAGTCGGCGCTCGCCCGCCTGCACCAGCTCTCGGTGCGCTCCGGCCAGCTCTCCGAACGCCTCGGCTACCGCTTCGCCGCCGCCCGCGCCTATGGCGACATCCTCCACGCCCGCCTCACGAGCCTGCATGAAGGCCCGACCGCCGTCGGCTCGTCCATCGGCCGCTATCTCAACAACCGGGTCGATCCCGCCCTCGCCACCTGCGCCGCGCTCGAGAAGCGCCTCGCCACCATGGCCGACAAGACCGAGCGCGCCATCGAGCTGCTCAACGTGCGCATCGGGCTCGACCTGCAGATTCAGAACAAGACCGTGCTCGAAACCATCGCCGCCACCGCCCGGAGCCAGTTCCGCCTGCAGCGCACCGTCGAGGGCCTCTCCGTCATCGCCATCAGCTATTACGCCCTCGGCGTTCTCGGCTATCTCCTCGGCGGCCCGATCGAGCTCGCCGGCTTCGACAAAACCCTCGCCCTCTCCATCGCCGCCCCCTTCGCCGTCCTCGCCGTCTGGCTCTTCATCCGTGCCATCCGCCGCGACCACAAAGACTAAGCCCACTTCCCAGTCAGCCCCCATCCTCCCCCGCAAACGACGCTCGACGGCCAGTCACCCGCGATAGCAACTAGATCGTTATTCTATAAACCACCCTGATACCGCATGCAGTCTCCACCGCTTTCCCTCCCCCGAGAGGGGAGGGCGGCGCGCTTGCCCTCGCGACGCGAGGGTTTAGCAAGCCGGGGTGGGGGGACTCTCCTCCGCACGCCAGCGGCACTCCCCCCACCCAGCGCCGCTACCCTCCCCGCGCGAGGGAGGGAAACCGTGCCGACTGCCGCCATCGATGCCGCCACCCCGCCGCGTGTCATCCCCGCAAAAGCGGGGACCCAACTCTCCGCGACGACCATGTCCGCAGTCGGGACCTTCTCCCGCGTGCGGGGGAAGGTGGCGCGGAGCGCCGGAAGGGGGCGGCCCCACGCACTGGGTCCAGATCCGCAAACACCGCGCCTTCAACCCACCCACAATGTCATTCCCGCGCAGGCGGGAATCCAGTGCGAAGTCCTCGGCTGTCCGACAACCTTGTCTGGATTCCCGCCTGCGCGGGAATGACACCGTGGACCGACAGCAAACTCACCGTCGGTTTGCTGCCGCCCTCACCGCCAAACCGCAAGCCCCATCAGCACCTTGCACCACAACGCCCCCAGCAAACCCGCCGCCGTTCCGCACCCCCTTGCCACCCAGCCTATACTCCCCTCATCCACCCGCCCGGACGGAGTCGACGGGACCGATGCGGGGGGACAGACAGGGGTCTGGGGGTCTCGCCCCGGATCGGGGTCGGCGCTGGAGAGGACTGCGGTCCGCCATGCCCGGTCTGAAAAGCCTTCGGGCCCGAGGTTCTGGGCTTCACTAAAATACATACCAGAGGCCCAAGGGCCTCGGGCCCTCCGTCCACCCTCGCAAACCGCGCCAGCGGACGCTTCCGCTCGTCCATTGCGAACAAAACAGGAATGAGGCTCACTGCATGACCCGTCACCGCCTCTGATTCGCCCGTGCTTGCCGAGATTGACTACCTCCATCGCCTGAACCCCGAACAGCGCCGCGCCGTCGAGCATGGCGTCGCCCCCGGCCAGGTCGGCGGCCCGCTCCTCGTCATCGCCGGCGCCGGCTCGGGCAAGACCAGCACCCTCGCCCATCGCGTCGCCCATCTCATCGTCAATGGCGCCGATCCGCGCCGCATCCTGCTGATGACCTTCTCGCGCCGCGCCGCCGGCGAAATGACCCGCCGCGTCGAGCGCATCGCCGCCAAAGTGATGGGCACGTCCTCCGGCGCCGTCACCGACGCGTTGCACTGGAGCGGCACCTTCCACGGCATCGGCGCCCGGCTGCTGCGCGAATACGCGCCCAATCTCGGCCTCGACGCGCAGTTCACCATCCACGACCGCGAGGATTCCGCCGACCTGCTCAATCTCGTCCGCCACGAGCTCGGCTTTCACGATGCCAGGGCGCGCTTTCCTGCTAAGGGCACCTGCCTCGCCATCTATTCGCGCACCGTCAACGCCCAGGGCGATCTCGCCGAGACGCTGAAGACCGCCTTCCCCTGGGCCGCGATGTGGGAGCCGCAACTGCGCGAGCTCTTCGCCCGCTACGCCGCCGTCAAGCAGGAGCAGAACGTCCTCGATTACGACGATCTGCTGCTCTACTGGGCCACGATGCTGCGCGACGCGGCCATCGCCGCCGATGTCGGCGCCCGTTTCGACCACATCCTCGTCGACGAATACCAGGACACCAACCGCCTGCAGTCGGCGATCCTCCTGGCGCTGAAGCCCGATGGCCGTGGCATGACCGTCGTCGGCGACGACGCGCAGTCGATCTATTCCTTCCGCGCCGCCACCGTCCGCAACATTCTGGAATTTCCTTCCAGTTTCGCGCCCGCCGCCGACATCGTCACGCTCGACCGCAACTATCGCTCGACCGCGCCCATCCTCGCGGCCGCCAACGCCGTCATCGCCGAGGCCGCCGAGCGCTTCACCAAGAACCTGTGGACCGAACGCGCCTCGGCGGCCAGACCGCAGCTCGTCACCGTCCGCGACGAAGCCGATCAGGCCCGCTACGTCGTCGAGCGCGTGCTGGAGAGCCGCGAGGGCGGCGTCATCCTCAAGGATCAGGCGGTGCTGTTCCGCACCTCGCACCATTCCGGCCCGCTCGAAATCGAGCTCACCCGCCGCAACATCCCGTTCGTCAAATATGGCGGGCTCAAATTCCTCGACGCGGCGCACGTCAAGGATTTGCTGGCGCTGTTCCGCTTCACCGAAAATCCGCGCGATCGCGTCGCCGGCTTCCGCGTGCTGCAGCTTTTGCCCGGCGTCGGCCCCGGCATCGCCGGCAAGGTGCTCGACATGATGGACGAGGCGCAGCGCCCCTGGCACGCCCTCGCCAACATGCCCGCTCCCGCGCGCGCCGAAGGCTGGAAGGCGTTCGTCACGCTGCTCGACGATCTCGCCGCCAGTCCGCTGTGGCCGTCCGCCTTCACCCGCGCCCGCTCATGGTACGAGCCGCTCCTCGAGCAGGCGCACGAGGACGCACCGGTCCGCCTGCTCGACCTGCTGCAGCTCGAACAGATCGCCTCGGGCTATCCGAGCCGCGAACGCTTCCTCACCGAGCTGACCCTCGATCCGCCGGATGCCACCTCCGATCGCTCGGGTCCCGGCAGCAAGGACGAGGACTATCTCATCCTTTCGACCATCCATTCGTCCAAGGGACAGGAATGGCGTTGCGTGCATGTGCTCAACGTCGTAGACGGCTGCATTCCGTCCGACCTCGGCACCGGCTCGACGCATGAGCTCGAGGAAGAGCGCCGCCTGCTCTATGTCGCCATGACCCGCGCCCGCGACGAGCTGCATCTCGTCGTGCCGCAGCGCTTCTTCGTCACCCAGCAGCAAAAGCATGGCGACCGGCATCTCTATGCCCAGCGCTCGCGTTTCGTCACTCGCGCCATGCTGCCGCTTTACGACGATATCCTCTGGCCGCCGCTGAAGCCGCTCTCCGAAACCGCCGCAGCCGCCAGCGCCGCGCGCCTCGACCTCAAGGCCGAAATGCGCAGCATGTGGGCGAAATGAGCGTCGGCTCAGCGGTTGGAGAGCGCCACCGCGCGCCCGAGCATGTTCTGCTCGGCGCTCTGGTACACGATGTGGTTTTTCTTGCCCGGCTCGGCCACCTGCACTTCGGCGCGGCGGCCATCCTTGGCAAAGCCCTTTGCCAGTTGGATGGCTTCCTGCTCCGCGCCGTCGCGGCTGGCGAACGGCCCCTTGGCTTTTCCATTGAGGTCGATCCACCATTTCTTGTTGGCGAAGATGACGATGAACAGAGCTGTGGTCATGTTTGCGCAGGTCCTGAAGCGCCGCTCTATTTCCATAGCTCTGCGCTGCATCGCGGCGCATCGCTTTCCGGCGGTATCCTTAAAATTCGCGTGCGATTGACCGAAAAATGGTCTTGAAACCGCGCGACCTCAGCCTCGCCGAAGCCCGCCGCATCTGGTTGCGCGCCCAGCGGCTCGACACCCGCGAGCCCTTCGGCTCCGGCCCCGAGGCGACCCGGCGCGCCGTCGAGCACCTCGGCTACGTCCAGATCGACACCATCAACGTCATCGAACGCTCGCACCACCACATCCTCTACACGCGCATCCCCGCCTACCATCGCGAGGACCTGCATCACGCCCAGGCGATCGATAAAACCGTGTTCGAATACTGGACGCATGCTCTCGCCTATGTCCCGGTCAGCGACATGCGCTTTTTCTTGCCCGCGATGAAGTACCATGCGGCCGAGCCCAAGCAATGGTACGCCGATGCCGACCCGGCCGATCTCAAACGGCTGACCCGGCAGATCCGTCGCGACGGCGCGATGTCCATCCGCGACGTGGATGATGACGAGCTCGTCGAAAAAGATCATCCCTGGGCCAGCCGCAAGCCGTCCAAGCGCGTCCTCCAGCTCGGCTTCTACAACGGCGTCTTCGCTATCTCCGAGCGCAGCGGCATGGTGAAGACCTACGAGCTGATGGATCGCCATTTCGGCTGGCCGCCGCGGCCGCGCGCCGCCACCCCGGCGCAGGTCGATGAGTATCTGCTCGATCGCGCCCTGCGCTCGCAGGGTCTCATCAGCGCGCCCTCGGTCATGCATCCGCGCCTGCGCTTCACGCCCGGGCTGACCAAGCTGATCGAGCGTCGCGTCCGGAAAAAGCAGCTCCTGCCCGTCACGGTCGAGGGCGAGCTGCATTGGGCCACACCCGAAGCGCTCGACACCACCCCGGCCCAAGCCGAGCCGCTGGTGCACATCCTGTCGCCGTTCGATCCCGTGGTCATCCAGCGCCGGCGGCTGAAGCTGTTCTTCGGCTACGACCACGTCTTCGAAGCCTACGTGCCCAGGGCGAAGCGCCGGTTCGGCTACTTCACCCTGCCTGTTCTCGTCGGCGACGAGATAGTCGCGGCGCTCGACCTCAAGACCGACCGCGCCGCCGGCAAACTGCTCATCCAGTCGTGGCACTGGCTCGACGCCGCGCGTCCGCGCACCCACAAGCCGCTCATCGAAGCCGAGCTGCAGCGCTTCGAGAGGTTCCAGCTTGCGCCCGCCAAATGAAACGGCGCCACGAGGGCGCCGGTCCATGATCTGGTGTCGTTGTCTCGCTTACTGGAAGCGGTACCGAACCGTGCCGCGGATCTCGTTCACGGTGTTTCCGTTGAGGTAGTACGAAGACTGCGGCCCGAGGGCGTTGTTGGTCATCGTCGGCATGTAGATCAGGCGGTAGCCGAGATCGGCGACCCAGGTGCCGGCGTCATAGGTGACGCCAGCCATGGCTGCCGCCGCACCGGTCCAGCTACCGCCGGCCGGCAGTGCATTGTTGGCCGGCGTGACGCTGACCTGGTTGTAGGCGGCACCGAGACCGGCGCCGACGTAGGCGCCGAAGCCGCCGCCTGCCGAACCACCGCTCGACAGCGGGAAATCGTAGTAGACGTTGGCGAGAGCGATGGTCGAGCGCAGGTGCAGCGTGTTGGTGCCGTCGGTCAGACCGTCGTTCTGGAGATAGTCGACCGTGCCGTCGAAGCGCAGGCCGGTGCCCGTTTCGTAGCCGAAGCCGGCACCGATCGAGTAGCCGTAGCCCGGCGCGGTCGGCGGCTCGGAGCAGCCGCAGGTGCCCAGGTGCTGATGTGTCCACAGCACGTTGCCGCCGGCGCTGCCGCGCAGGTAGAAGCCGCCCTGCAGGCCATAGTCGACCGTCGGTACCTCGACGTCGGGATATTCGGGAAGGTCCGCCGCGAGGACGGGGGCGCTGAAGATGGCGGTCACCGCCATCAGCAGCGCGGCCAGCAGAATACGCATGTCACAAGATCCTTGAGTTCGCCACGACGACACCCGTCGATTGGGCTCAAGCCTGCCAGAGCTTCCTTAAAGCTCACTTAACCCTAAGATTTAACCCTAACCGGCCATGAATCATGAACTCAGGAACGTCCCGCATGCACATAAAGAAACCGGTTCTAGGCGACCTTCTTGATCGTCGCCGCGATTTCGGCGACCACCGCCTCGACCAGCACCGCGTCGTCGCTTTCGGCCATCACGCGGATCACCGGCTCGGTGCCGCTCTCGCGGATCACCAGCCGACCGTCCTTGCCCAGCCGGTCGCGGCTCTCGGCGATGGCCTGCACCACCAGCGTGTGGTCGAGCGGCTTGCCCTGCTTGTAGCGCACGCTGGTCAGCTTCTGCGGCACCCGCTCGAACCGCTTGCACACATCCGACACGCGGGTGCCGGCTTCCTTGACCACCGCCAGCAATTGCAGCGCGGCGACAAGACCATCGCCCGTCGTCGTGTAGTCCGACAAAATGATGTGCCCCGATTGCTCGCCGCCGACATTGAAGCCCTTGGCCCGCATCGCCTCGAGCACATAGCGATCGCCCACCGCCGTCCGCTCGAGCCCGAGGCCCAGCGTATCGAGATAGCGCTCAAGCCCGAGATTGCTCATCACCGTCGCCACCAGTCCCCCGCCCTTGAGATTGCCGCGGGCATGCCACGACTGCGCGATCACCGCCATCAACTGGTCGCCGTCGATCACCTCGCCCTGCTCATCGACGATGATCACGCGGTCGGCGTCGCCATCGAGCGCAATGCCGATATCGGCCCGCACTTCCTTCACCTTGGCGCGCAGAGCTTCCGGCGCGGTAGAGCCCACCTTGTCGTTGATGTTGAAGCCGTCCGGTTCCACCCCGACCGTGAACACTTCGGCACCAAGCTCCCACAGGGCCACCGGCGCCACCTTGTAGGCCGCGCCGTTGGCGCAATCGATCACCACCCGCAGGCCGGACAGATCGACGTTCTTGGGCAATGTGCGCTTGGCGTATTCGATATAGCGCGTCTGCGCTGCCTCGTCGCGATGCGCCCTGCCGATTTCGCGTCCGGTCGCCAGTCGGCTCGAGAGGTCGCTCTGCATCATGTCTTCGATATCGGCTTCCACTTCGTCGCTGAGCTTGTAGCCATCGGGGCGGAAGAGCTTGATGCCGTTGTCGTCGTAGGGATTGTGCGAAGCCGAAATCATCACGCCCAGATCGGCGCGCAACGACCGGGTCAGCATCGCCACCGCCGGCGTCGGCATCGGACCGAGGAAATAGACGTCCATCCCTACCGCGGTGAACCCGGCCGCGAGCGCGTTCTCGATCATGTAGCCCGAACGGCGGGTATCCTTGCCGATCACGACGCGATTGCGATGGTCGCCGCGCACGAATTTGAGCCCGGCCGCCATGCCGACCTTCAGTGCCAGTTCCGGCGTCAGCTTGTCGCCATTGGCAAGGCCACGAATACCGTCGGTTCCAAAGTACTTGCGCGCCACGGCCGTCTACTCCTTCGAATATCCGCCGATCCTACAGCAATTCGGCGTGAATACGGAAACTCTTGCGACGACCGCGGTTAACTGCAATTTCCATGGCTGGCAAAGGCTCGATCACCGTATGAATGTCGAAATCGTCAGCGCCACACGGCTTTCCGAGGCCGATTTCTGGGCCGCTGCGCCGCTCGGCGTCTCGCTGGCGCGTATCGCGCGCGATCCGCGAGTAAAGCCGCATATCGCCTTCGCCAACAGCCGCGGCTTGCCCGAAGTCTACAATGCCCGCCTCGAGTCGGCCGATCCTGCGGACATCCTCGTCTTTGTCCACGACGACGTTTGGCTCGAAGATTTCTACGTCATCGATCGCATCATCGACGGCCTGAAGCAGTTCGACATCGTCGGCGTCGCCGGCAATCGGCGCCGCGTTCCCGGCCAGCGCAGTTGGGCCCATTCGTTCGAAACCGGCAAGCTCGACCTGCCCCACCTTGCCGGCGCCATCGCCCACGGCAATGCCCCGCTCGGCAAGGTCGGGTTCTATGGCCCGGTCATCGCCGAAGTAGAGATGCTGGACGGCGTCTTCATCGCGGCGCGCAAATCAGCGCTACGCGACCGCGGCGTTCGCTTCGATCCGCGCTTCAGCTTCCATTTCTACGATCTGGACTTTTGCCGCACCGCCCGCGCCGCTGGGCTGCGGCTGGGCACCTGGCCCATCTCGATGACCCATCGCAGCGCCGGCGCTGAAAGCGACCTGTGGCGTGCTGCCCTTGCCGACTATCAGGCCAAATGGGGCGACTGAATCAAGAAGGCCGCCCGGAGGCGGCCTTCTCGAATTCTCGTGGGCTTAGCTGCCCGGCTGCGGCTCGGGAGCCCCATCGGGCTCGGCATCCGGGCGCTTGCGCACCGGCTTGCCAGCCGACGGCACGCCGGTCGATTTCGGCGTCGTATCGGTGTCGCTCTGGCGCACCGGCGGCTGGCCGTTGAGCAAATTGCGAATCTCGTCGCCCGTCAGCGTCTCGTACTCGATCAGCGCCTGCGCGATCGAATGGAGATCGTCGATGTTCTCGCGGATCACCGTCTGCGCCGTCTGGTAGCCTTCCTCGACGAAGCGCTTCACCTCGGCGTCGACGATCTGCTGCGTCTCGTCCGACATATGGGTCGAACGCTGCATCATCGAGCGGCCGAGGAAGACCTCGTCCTGGTTGTCGCCATAGAGCAGAGGGCCGAGCTTGTCGGACATACCCCATTCGGTCGCCATGGCACGAGCGAGACCCGTCGCCATCTTGATGTCGGCCGAGGCACCCGAGGTGACCTTCTCGTAGCCGAAGATTTCCTCTTCGGCGACGCGGCCGCCCATGGCGACTGCGAGATCGGCGTAGGCCTTGCGCCGCGTCAGCGACACCTGGTCCCGCTCCGGCAGGCGCATCACCATGCCCAACGCCCGGCCACGCGGCACGATCGTCGCCTTGTGGATCGGATCGGACGCTTCCATCTTCACGGCGAGCAGCGCATGGCCGGCCTCGTGATAGGCGGTGAGCTTCTTGTCCTCTTCGGTCATGCTGAGAGTACGGCGCTCGGCACCCATCATCAGCTTGTCCTTGGCGTCTTCGAACTCGGTCATGGTGACGAAGCGCTTGTTGCGCCGCGCCGCGAGCAGCGCGCCCTCGTTGACGAGGTTCATCAGGTCGGCGCCCGAGAAACCGGGCGTACCGCGCGCCAAGACCTTGAGGTCTACATCGGGAGCCAGCGGCACCTTGCGCACATGCACCTTGAGAATCTTCTCGCGGCCCTGCACGTCGGGGTTCGGCACGACGACCTGGCGGTCGAAGCGGCCCGGACGCAGCAGCGCCGGGTCGAGCACGTCGGGGCGGTTGGTCGCGGCGATAAGAATAATGCCCTCGTTCGCCTCGAAGCCGTCCATCTCGACCAGCAACTGGTTCAGCGTCTGCTCGCGCTCGTCATTGCCGCCGCCGAGGCCGGCGCCACGATGACGACCGACCGCGTCGATTTCGTCGATGAAGATGATGCACGGCGCATTCTTCTTGGCCTGCTCGAACATGTCGCGCACACGGCTCGCGCCGACGCCCACGAACATTTCAACGAAGTCCGAACCCGAGATGGTGAAGAACGGCACATTGGCTTCGCCAGCGACGGCGCGCGCAATGAGCGTCTTACCGGTGCCCGGCGGGCCGACCAGCAGCACGCCGCGCGGAATGCGTCCGCCCAGCCGCTGAAACTTGCCCGGATCGCGAAGGAATTCGACGATCTCCTCGAGATCCTGCTTGGCCTCGTCCACGCCGGCGACGTCCTCGAACGTCACCTTGCCGTGCGTTTCGGTCAGCAGCTTGGCGCGCGACTTGCCGAAGCCCATCGCACCGCCGCGCCCACCGCCCTGCATCTGGCGGATGAAGAAGAACCACACGCCGATGATCACGATGAACGGCAACCACGAGCTGAGCAGCACCGACCAGAACGGGCTCGAATCCGGCGCCTTGGCGGTGATCTGCACGTGGCGATCTTCGAGGCGCGTCACGATGTCGGTGTTCGGCGGAATCACGGTCTCGAACCGCGAGCCGTTGGTCATCACGCCCTGCACGGTGTCGTCGACGATGGTGACCGAGGTCACGCTGCCGGCGTCAACGTCGCTGATGAACTCGCTGTAGGTCTTGTCGGCGACGGAAACGTTCCGGGTGGTCGACTGAAACACCTGGAACAGGCCCATCAACATGAAGAGGATGACGAGCCAGATGGCGAAGTTACGGAAATTGACGTTCATCAATCCTGTCCTGGATGACCGGCCGAAAGGGAGCAAAGCCGTGCGTTTCGGCGAATGTAAGCCCCGCCCTACAGCGTTACAAGGTCGGCGGAGTACGCTTCGGCGCCCTTAAAGTCCAACATTGTGGCCGCCTGAAGTTAATTCGTGGTCAGCAGAATATTGGAACGGCGAGCCGGTTCCGGTTTGACCGAAACGGTCGTCCCATCACTTTGGACGATGCAGCCGTGCAGCGTGCCCGCTTTGAGCGGCTGACGCCCGGCCAGCTTGCCGTGCAGCGTCTCGATCGCGCCCAGCCCGTGCGGTTTCTTTTCACCGCCGACCCGGCTGAGGACCAGGCCAAGCAGACGGACCGCCACGGCGCGATGCAGCTTCGCCAGCCCGGCATGCGGCATTTCGGCATCGCCATCCGATCCGAAATGCACCAGATCGGCCAATGCACGCTCGGTTTCCGCTGCGATCAGTTCGTCCGCGTCGCCCATGCGGGTCGCAAAATGCCCCAGCCGGCGCAGGTCGAGGCCGAGTTCTTCGAGCTGCGGCATGAGCTGCCGCCAGCGCACGCGCTCATAGTGCCGATCGCGGTTGCTCGGATCGATCACCGCCGTCAGTCCCGCTTCTTCGACGATCGTCGCCAAGGTCGCGGGCTCGACCCCGAGGAGCGGTCGGAAAATCCGGCAGCTTTCCACGGTCGCAAACGCGCTCATGCCGCGCAGCCCCTCGACACCGCTGCCATGAGCGAGCCGCATCATCACCGTCTCCGCCTGATCGCCCAGATGATGCGCCGTCAGCAGCCAGTTGCCACCGTCCGCGATGAGCGCCGCGCCCATAAGGCCGTAGCGTGCCTTGCGCGCTGCGGCCTGTACGCCGGTCTCCGGCTTGTCGCCGTCCCAGCGCAGGCCCCGCGCCGGCAATCCGAGGCGCTCCGCAGCGGCCAGCACCATCGCCACCTCGTCGGAGGCCTTCGGTCTCAGCCCATGGTCGAGCGAATAGACGACCAGTTGCGGCCGGCCCTCGGCCGCTGCCCATTCATGTGCAAGCAGCATCAGCGCCAGCGAATCGGGCCCGCCACTGACGGCGAGCCCGAGCTTTTTGGCGCCAGCAACCGGCGCGAACAGAGCATCGAGGTCCAGCCCGCCTAGGCCGGGCACTGAGCCTTCTGCCTTTCCTCGGCGAGGCGCGAATTGAACGCTGCCGGCTGCTTGGGATAGCGCTTGGTCACTTCCGCGAAGGTTCGGCACGCGGTGTCCTGCTCGCCGGCGCCCGACAGCGCGACACCCAGCTTCAGCAGCAGGTCGGGCGCGCGCGGCGACTGCTGATAGGTCTGAAAGCCCGTCAGCAGCACATCGGCGGCCTCATCGTAAGCCTCTCGCTGCAGCAACGCCTCACCCAGCCAGTTCGTGGCATCGGGCGCCTGCGGGTCTTTGGGATAGAGCGCGATGAACTGCCGGAACTGGTCCTCGGCAAAGGCGTAGTCGCCGCGCATGATCGCATCGTATCCGGCCTTGTACTGCGCCGCGGCGTCGCCGCTTGCCAGCTCCTGGCTCGAATCGAGGCTGAGGTTCAGCGGCCGACCGTCGCCCAGCTCGGTCGCATCGCCTTCAGCGCCATTGGTGCCGACGAGCGGATCGCCCGACTGGCCGAGAGTGTCGCCGTCCATCGGCTCGCCGTCGCCGGAATCGCCGGGCGCAATGGCATCGTCGGTCGCGGAGGTCGTCGGCGGATTGTCGACCGGCGGAGCAGCGTCCGTCGTCGGCGCCGCGCCATCTACAGTCTGGTCGCCCGAAGCGGGCTGCGGCAACGCACCGGTCGGCGTCACGCCGCCGGATTGGGTTGCCGCACTACTTTTTTTTCCAGCACCATCCTTGGCGCCGCCGCCTTCGAGCTGCTGAAACCGGAATTCGTTGTCGTCCTGCATCTTCTGCAGCAATTGCTGCATCTGCGTGAGCTGGAACTGCAGCCCCTCGACCTGGCCGTTGAGCGTGCGGACCGTGTCCTCGAGTTCCTGCACGCGCACCGTCAGTTGCGCATCCTGTTTGCTCTGGGCATAGCCGACATTGGGCGCGAGCACGCCGGTAGCGAGGATGAAGCCGAGGGCAGCAAGCCCCAACGACATCCCCTTCGGTAGCGAAAGAGACAACATCAATCTCCGTGGGTGTTTTCGAACGACACGAGCCAAGACAATTCGTATCCAGTGGATAGCCGAGAATTTCGACAAAAAGAAAGCGCCGGGACCCAGATTACGCGGGCGCCCGGCGCTTATGCCTCCGTGTCGGCGCCGAAGCGCTTTCACATTTACTGGATGACCGTCACAGCGCGGCGGTTTTGTGACCAGCACGAGATATCGTCGCAGATGGCCACAGGACGTTCCTTGCCGAACGATTTGGAGGTGATGCGCGACGCGCTCACGCCCTTGCTGACGAGGTAACTGACCACCACCGAGGCACGGCGGGCGCCGAGCGCGATATTGTACTCGCGGGTGCCACGCTCATCGGCGTGGCCTTCGATCAGGATCTTGTAGTTGCCGTAGTGGTTGAGCCAGGTCGCCTGCTTGTCGAGGGTCTGCATCGCCGTGGGCGTCAGCGAGGACGAATCGGTCTCGAAGAACACGCGGTCGCCGACCGTCACCAGGAATTCCTGCTGGCTGCCCGGAGCGCCACCGCCGGGCCCGAGATTGCCGACGCCGGTACCGTTGCGACCGCAGGCGGCCAGGGCGATAACGAGCATGACCAGTGCCGCGCCACGCAAGATTCCGTAAATGGGCGTCATGGAACGCATCCGGTTTGCTCTCCTGAAGTGAAAGATTTGGGTGCCGCTTTTTACTCGGCGTTATCTTAAGGCCGGGTTCTCTATCGTGGTTAATCGAAGTTCAACGCGGCCCAAATGTGGCGGGATTCCGGCGTTTACTGCTCTGTTGCAATTGTGCCGCAACAGCCCATCAAAGCGCCGGCGACCAGTCCAGCGTGCCCTCTGCGACCGCCGCTTCGAGCCGGTCGACAGCGTCGCCGAGCTTCACGTCGATGATGCCCAGGTACTGCGTCCAGTCGGCGATCGCGCCCAGTTCGCGGTCGCCGTCGGAGATGCCGCGCAGCGCGATCAGCGGCAGTCCGAAGCGCTGGCAGCCGCGCAGCACCGCATAGGTCTCCATGTCGACCATATGCTCGACGATGCCATCGAAGCCACGGTTGCTGACAACGTTGGCGCCGCTCGATAGCGTCGCCATCGGGATGCCCGGCACGAACGGTCCGAGCGGGATCGTCGCCGGCTGGTCGAGGAACGGCACAACGCCGCGCTCGAAACCGAGCGCCGTCGCGTCCATATCGCGCCAGCTCACGGTGCTGGCCTGATAGAGCCCGCATTGTTCAAGCTGCGCCGAACCGGCCGAGCCGAGCGACACGACCAGCAGCGGCAGCCGGTCGTCGAGGGACAGCTTCGTCAGATGCTCTGCCACCCCGAGCGCCGCCTCGACCGGCCCGATGCCGGTAACCAGCGGCGTGATCCGGCTGCGCAGCGCCGGACCGTATTCGAGCTCCGTCGCCATGACGTGGAGAATATCGGCGACGCCGGCGCGACGGCTGGCGAACGGCATTCCAGTCCTCAGCTCCGCAGCGATCCCCAGTTGGGATCGGAGGCATAGGTGTCGGTCTTGATCTGCTGCTCATTTCGGCCCCAGATATCGACCGTCCACAGGCCGGGACCCGAATCCCCGCCCGGATCGCGGAAGAACATTATGACCCGGCCGTTGGGGCAGAAGGTCGGCCCCTCGGCGTGGAAGCTGTCGACGAGAATGCGCTCGCCCGAGCCGTCCGGCTTCATCGTTCCGATCTGGAAGTTGCCGCCCGACTGTCGCGTGTAGGCGATGAGATCGCCCTTCGGCGACCAGGCCGGCGTCGAGTAGGTCCCCTCGCCATAGGAGATGCGCTGGGCACCGCCGCCGCCGGCGCTCATGACGTAGAGCTGCGGCTGACCGCCACGATCGGACTCGAACACGATTCTGGAGCCGTCGGGCGAATAGGATGGCGCAGTGTCGATCTCGGCGCCCGAGGTCAACTGCGTCGGATTGCTGCCATTGATCCCCGAGGCGTAGATGTTGGTGACGCCACCATTGCTCACCGAGAACGCAACGCTCGCGCCATCGGGCGAAAAGTGCGAGGCAAACGACATCGGTGCCTTCTGAATCAGTTGGCGCGACTTGCCGCCGAGCTGCGCCACAAATACCTGCGGATTATCGTCCTCGTAGCTCGTGTAAGTGATCATCGAGCGGTCCTGGCTGAGCTCAGGCCCCAGCGTCAGGCTCGAGCCGGAGCTCAGGATCTGCATGTTGGCGCCGTCCTGGTCCATGATCGCGAGCTGCTTCTTGCGATTGGCCTTGGGGCCGCTTTCGGAGATGAACACGACCTGCGAGTCGAAATAGCCGCTGTCGCCGGCGAGCGACGCGTAGATCGCGTCCGACACGATGTGGGCGATGCGGCGCTCGCTCTGCGGATCGGCGGTGTAACTGTTGCCCGCGACCTGCTGGCCCGCCGCCGTATCCCAGACGCGCACGCTCGACTGGATCTGCCCCCCGCGCTCGACCTGCCCCATCACCAGCGCATCGACGTTGGCGCCGCGCCATGCCGCAAAATCCGGCGTCGCGTTGACGTCGCCGACCTGCGCCGGCAGCGATGCCGGATCGGCCGGCGCGAACAGGCCCGACCGCTTGAGGTTGGCGCGCACGATGTCGGCGATCTCCTTGCCGAAGCTCGGATCGGACGACGCGAAATCCGGAATGGCGATCGGCAGCGGCGTGAAGTCGCCGCCCGATACGGTGATCGAAACCAGCGCCTGTGCCCGCGAGCCGGCAGCGAGCAACGCTCCGCCGGCCAGTCCGGCTTTCAACAAACGGCGCCGATTGATTACGTACATCGAAGACTCCTTCAGATCCTTGGAGACCGGCTCGCTCAGCTAAGCTCGCGCGGGTCGAATGTTGCCTGAACTTCCTGGCCGACGGCCATGCTGTAGGGACCGCACCGCATGACGGCGCGCTGTGCTGCCGAAGCTAGCGCCCGCGACAATGTCGTTGGTGTGTCGCTGATGACATCTGGCATGCTGACCACATTGCCGCTGGCATCGAGATTGAAATGGAGCTGCGCCGTAATGCCGGCTTCCGCGGCACCTGCCGGCACGCTCATGCAGCTCTTGATCTGTGCCACCAGTCCGTCGAGCTGCGATTGCGACAACGTCGCCGATTTACCCGTGGTCTTGCCTAGCGTCGGCGAGCCGCCCGAGCCGGTGACGGCGCCGCGCGACTTCTCGGAATTGATCAGCGCCGCGACTTCGTCGGCCTGCTTGGCCTGCGTGTCGGGCTGCTTCTGCGCCTGCTTGGTTTCCTTGGTCGGCGTGGGCGCCGCCTTGGGCGTGGCCTCGGCGCTCTTCACCTCTTTTTCCGGCGGCGGCTTTTTGACCGGCTTGGTCTGTAGCTGCGCCGGACGCGCCGCAGGCATTGGCGCAGCCTGTGCCGCAGGTGCGTCGGTGGCTGTGTCGGTGGCGAGCTCCTGCTGCGGCTGCGCCTCTTCGGGCGCGGGCGTCGGGGCCGGTGCAACAACGGGTACCGGGTCGGGCGTCGGCGTCGGCAGCGGATCGGGTTCCGGCGTCGGCTGCGGGGCCGGTTCGGGCTGCGGGGCGGTATTGACCACTGGCGCGGGCGTCGGTTTCGGCGTCTCCTCCGGCGTCACCTGGTCCTGCTCGGTGTTGCCGGTGGGTTTCGCCAGTTCGGCCGGCTTTTCGGTTTCGACCACGGCCGGCGTGTCGGTCTCGACGACCTTGCTGTCGAGCGAGCCGGCGCGGATGTTGGTCACATCCGAGATGGGCACCAGATCGACCGCGATCGACTCCACCACTTCGGGCTCGAGCGGCTTGGCCGATCCAAGCCCCACCAGCGCCACGATGATCAGTGCGGCATGGGCGATGACCGAGGTGGTGACACCGGCCTTCATCGCGTCACTTGACCTCGTCTTGCGCCGTGATGAGACCGATCTTGGAGAACCCGGCCGCGCTCAGCACGCCCATCACCTTCATCACCGCGCCATAGTTCGCCGTCTGGTCGCCGCGCACATAGATGCGCTGGTCCGGCCCGCTCACCTGCGCGGTGATCGCATCGATGAGCCCGTCGATCTGCACCGGGGTATCGCCGATATAGATGTCGCCCGCCGGCGTCACCGACACGGTGACCGGCTTGCTGTCGGTGTTGAGTTCCTTGGCCTTGGTCTGGGGCAGGTCAATCGGCACGCCCACCGTCAGCAGCGGGGCCGCGACCATGAACACGATCAGCAGCACCAGCATGACGTCGACCATCGGGGTGACGTTGATGTCAGCCATCGGGCGCCTGCTGCTGCCACGCCGGCGGCCGCGCCGTCCGCCCCTGCCGCCTTGTGCGATTGCCATCGCCATCGGTTATTTGCCCCGCGCTTCGAGCTGACGCGACAGGATCGTCGCGAACTCGTCGGCAAACGATTCGAGCCGGCCGATCAGCTTGTTCGAGTCCGCCGAAAGCTTGTTGTAGGCGATCGTCGCCGGAATGGCCGCGAGGAGGCCCAGCGCGGTGGCGAACAGCGCCTCGGCGATGCCCGGCGCCACCACGGCGAGGTTGGTGCTCTTGGACGCGGCGATCGAGGTGAACGAGTTCATGATGCCCCATACCGTGCCAAAAAGGCCGATGAAGGGCGAAGCCGAGGCGACCGTTGCCAGAAAACCCAGCCGCCGCTCGAGGCCGTCGCTCTCGCGCGCGATGGCGACGTCGAGCACTTTTTCGAGACGCGCCTGCATGCCGATGAACGAGGCCGCGTTCTGCTCGTGGCTGCGCTTCCATTCCTTCATGGCCGCAACGAAAACCGCGCCGAGCCCGATCGAGGGCCGCTCCTGCGTCTGCTGATAGAGGTCCTCCAGCGACTGCCCGGACCAGAAGATCCGCTCGAACGCGTTCATCTGCCGGTTGGTGCGGCCGTAGAGCACCGATTTGTCGACGATGATCGCCCAGCACCAGATCGAGGCGCCGAGGAGGCCGAGCATCACGATCTTGACGATCCAGTCGGCCTGGAGGAAGAGGCCCAGGAGCGAGAAGTTCACCGCCGGCTCAGCCGGCGCCGCGGTCGTCACGTCGTTGATGACACCTGAACTCGCCGCGACGTCCTGGGCCAGTGCCGGGCTCGCGACCGCAACCAGCACGAGGGTTGCAGCCACCGCCAACGCCGACGCCTTCGTCGCAGCACTCCAACCCATGGCCCGGTGCTGCCCATCCGGGGGAGTGTCGGTATGTGTCATGAGTGGTCCTTCTCGTCGTCGGTCCCTGCCGGACCGGCCCCTGCCCGATCGCCCCCGAAGCGATGCATTTGGCGAGATGGCCCGGATGCGGGCAGAATTTGTCAAATTTAAGAGAAAGCCCGGAATTCCGGTGCTTTGCGGGCCGGGGAAACCGCCATCTCAGTTATGGTCAACCAATGGTTAACACTTCGATTCCGCCTCCGTCACCCATCGCGACCGAAAGCCGCGATGACGGCACGCGGCAACCGGGCTGCCCGGCCCCCTTTGACCGCCACAACGACGACCTTGGCCCGCGCGATCAGCTCGTCACCGCGCTCGATCGACTGGTCGAGCGTGAGGCGGGCGCCGCTGACCTCGACCACCGCCGTATCGACCACCAGCAAATCGTCGATGTGCGCGGCGCGAGGGAAATCGATCTCCATCGTCCGCACTGCGAAGGCGATATCCTCCCGCGCGAGTTCGGAATGGTGAATGCCCTCGGCGCGGAGGAATTCGGTCCGGCCGCGCTCGAGGAAATGCAGATACGCGGCGTGATAGACCGCCCCCGAGAAATCGGTGTCCTCGTAATAGACGCGAACCTCGAAGCGGTGCGATCGGCTCATGCCGCTTTCCTTTCGCGGTGATCATCGAGGACGAACGCGATGCCGCCGATGACGAAGCCGCCAAGCAGCGCAGCGCCGTGGATGTCGGCCTCGAAGAACAGCCACAGCCCGATGGCGCCCCAGATGATGAGCCCCATATATTGCACCAGCGTCGGCAGACCCTTGCGCCCCATCTGCCAGATCGAGAACAGCCCGATCAGCCCGCAGATGGCGACCGAATTGCCGCCGCCCACCGGCTGCCAGAAGATACCGGCGACCTCGCCGACCAGCCCGGCCCCGATATAGCCGATGATCCACCAAAGCCGGCCGATCTGCCGCTCGACGCCGATGCCATAAAACAGCAGCCCGATCGAATTGATGACGATCTGCTGCCAGCCATCGGTGAGCACGAACCACGTGGTGACGAACCGCCACCACTCGCCGCGCAACATCGCCGGATCGCGCTCCAGCGCCGTGCCGATCTGCGGCCACCGGTACATCGCTGCGGTAACAGCCAGCGTCACCACAAACACCGCCAGCGTCAGCCAGGGAAACCGCTGCTTCATTCTTCGCCTGGCTCCTCGAACAGGCTTGCCTGCGTGCCGACGAAGCCCTGCGGCACGTTCAGGCCCAGATGCTGGAACGCCAAGGCGGTGAGCATGCGGCCGCGCGGGGTGCGCTGGATGAAGCCCTGCTGGATCAGATAGGGTTCGACGATCTCCTCGAGGGCGTCGCGCGGTTCGCTGAGGGCCGCGGCGATGGTTTCGATCCCTACCGGGCCGCCATTGTAGAATTCCGCTATAGTCGTGAGATAGCGCCGGTCGAGTTGGTCGAGCCCGCGCGCATCGACATCGAGCCGGAGCAGCGCCTTGTCGGCGACGGCACGGGTGATGGATTTGGCGCCGTCGACCAGTGCGAAATCGGTGACCCGCCGCAACAGTCGCCCCGCGATGCGCGGAGTGCCCCGCGACCGGCGCGCAATCTCCAGCGCTCCATCCGACGCCATGCCGACGCCAAGCAGCCGCGCGCCGCGCTCGACGATCTGCACCAGTTCCTCGGGCGTATAGAAGTTGAGCCGCACCGGGATGCCGAAGCGGTCGCGGAGCGGCGTCGTCAGCAGCCCCGCCCGGGTGGTCGCGCCGATCAGCGTGAACTTCGCCAGATCGATCCGCACCGAGCGCGCCGCGGGGCCTTCGCCGATGATGAGATCGAGCTGGTAGTCCTCCATCGCCGGATAGAGGATCTCCTCGATCGCCGGATTGAGCCGGTGGATCTCGTCGATAAAGAGCACGTCGCGCTCTTCGAGATTGGTGAGCAGCGCCGCGAGATCGCCGGCCTTGGCGATCACCGGGCCAGACGTCGCCCGGAACCCCACGCCGAGCTCGCGCGCCACGATCTGCGCCAGCGTCGTCTTGCCCAGCCCCGGCGGCCCAACGAACAGCACGTGGTCGAGCGCCGCCTTGCGCTGTCGCGCCGCCGCGATAAACACTTCGAGATTGGCCCGCGCCTGCGCCTGCCCGACGAACTCTGAAAAGCCGGTCGGGCGAAGGCTCACATCCAGCGGATCGTCGCGGCCCGCCGCGGGCGAAGTCAGGTCGGTCACTTGAGCAGTTCCATTCCCGGAATGCGTCTGGCGGCAACACGATCAAACGTCACTGTGCCGGTCGCCCCTGCCATTGTCGCAAGCCCCGCGATCAGCGCATCGCAGATGTCGGTGTTGTTGGCCTCAGCGAGTATCAATGCCGATTGAACGAGTTCGTGTTGCTCGACGACGATATTGGTGCTTTCCAGCAGCCAATCGATGAACTGCACCACTGCGGGCCGTTCGAAACCATAGGCCTTATGCAATACCCAAACCAGTTCGGCGATGACGATCATGCTGGCGTAGCCGGGATCGTCCGGCCCGCGCTGAGCGAGGAAGGCCTTGGCCGCCTTCGTCTGGCTGGGCTGGTCTTCCACAAATACCCGCACCAGCACATTGGTATCGAGCCCGATCATCGCGCGGTTTTACGCCGAAACCGTTCGACGACGGCCTCACCGATGGAAGCGTTGATCTCCTCAATGGTCAGATGTGCGCCGTTGGGCGCCGGAACAGGCGTAAAATCCTCGAGCCGCTTGGTCTTGGCGCGCACCTGCAGCACACCCTCTTCGAGCGTCCAGCGGAGTGCCGTGCCGTCCTTGATTCCGAGCGCGTCGCGGAACTGCTTAGGAATGGTCGTTTGTCCCTTGCTCGTTACGGTCGAGACGGCCGCCGCCTTTTGAATGTGCTCATTCATGGATCTCTCCCGCGTCCTTACAAGCAAAGGATAGTAAGGAAACGCATCCATCGCAATGTTAGCTGCTCAGTTCCCTGAGACCCAGCCGGATCAGCGTCGAGGTCTCGGTCGCCTCGCCCTCACGGCTGACGACGCGGGCCACGGCGGCCGACGCCTGTGCCGACGAATAGCCGAGATTGCTGAGCGCCGAAACCGCATCGGCGACGTTCGAGCGCGCCGTGCCCTCGCCCAGCGCCGCCTGCAGCCCGAGCGTGCCTGCATCGATGCCGATGCCGGTTGGCACCTTGCCCTTGAGTTCGGTGACGAGGCGCACGGCGAGCTTGGGGCCAACACCGTTGGCGCGACCGACCATCGCCTTGTCCTGCAGCGCAATCGCGCTCGCCAGCTCGCTCGTGCTCAGCGTCGAAAGAATGGACAGCGCCACGCGCGCGCCCACACCCTGCACCGTCATCAGCGTGGTGAACCAGGCCTTCTCGTCCGGCGTCGCGAAACCGTAGAGCCGGATCATGTCCTCGCGCACGACCATCTCGACATGCACCACCGCGGCATGCCCGACCTGCGGCAGCGCGGCAATGGTCTTGGACGAGCAGAACGTTTCGTAGACCACGCCGCCGACATCGATCTGCACGAAGTCGTCGCCATAGCCGTCGACGAGGCCCTTGAGCTTGCCGATCATGCGCTGATCCTCAGCGCCGCGATACTGCGGTGATGGGCATGGCAGATGGCGATGGCGAGTGCGTCGGCCGCGTCGTTGCCCTTGAACTCGGCAGCGGGCAGCAGTGTCTTCACCATCAGTTGCACCTGCCCCTTTTCGGCATGACCGGTACCGACCACTGATTTCTTCACCAGGTTGGCGGCGTATTCCCCGACCTTCAGCCCCATGGCGGCCGGCGTCATCAGCACCACGCCGCGGGCCTGCCCGAGTTGCAGCGCCGAGCGTGGACCAGCATTGACGAAGGTCTCCTCCACCGCCGCCTCATCGGGTCGGTGCAGTTCGATGAGCGCCCGGACGCCGCGGTGCAACTCCGCCAGCCGCTCGGCCAGCGACAGATCGGTCGCTGGCGTCAGCGTACCGCAGGCGACGAAGCGCAGCCGGTTGCCCTCGCTTTCGATGACCCCCCAGCCGCAACGCCGAAGGCCGGGATCGATACCGATGATTCGCACCATGCTCGCCATGTCCATGGATTAGGCCGTCCCCGCCAGCGTACCAAGGCCGATGTGAACAAAGTAGCAACAATCTGATCACCATCGCGCACTCGATCAAGTCAATGGTGCGGGCGCCCGACATCGTCGGCAGGCTGGGTGGCGAAGAGTTCGGCGTGTTCCTGCCCGGCGCGACGGTCGAGCAGGCCTCGCGTGTCGCCGAGCGTATTCTGGAGTCAGTGCGCGACGCGGACTTCAGTCCGGCCGGCGCGTCGCCATCCTGCCCGTCACCGACGGCGCCCTGGCGGCCTAGCGTTCTCCGGCCAGCCGCCGCTCGATGCGGTTATCGGGCACGAACCACATCACCGCCACCGCGATGTAGAAGGCAAACGCGACGTAGGGGTGGATGAATGCACCCGCGATCCCCACGGCGTAAAGCACCAGCGACAGCCGCTCCTTCATGCCGCCGCCCATCGCCTGCGCCAGAGTGGAGTCGGGACCGTTGACCTTCACCAGTTCGCGCGCCAGCACGAAATAGGCGGTGCCTGGCAGGCACATCACCAGCCCGTAGACGATGGTGGGCACCAGCGCGAAATCCGTATCGCCCATCCAGGCCGTGGCGAACGGCACCAGCGACAGCGTGAACAGCAGCAGATTGTTGGCCCACATGACCCGGCCGTTCACCTGCTCGACCGCATGGAGCATGTGGTGATGGTTGTTCCAGTAGATCGCGACGTAGACGAAGCTCAGCACATAGGCGAAGAACGGGTGCGCGATCTCGAACAGCGCCTCGAGGGTCGGCTCGTGCGGCGGATGCAGTTCCAGCACCATGATGGTGATGATCACGGCGATCACCCCGTCGCTGAATGCCTCCACCCGGCCCTTGCCGATGCCCCTGCCTCTCTCCTCGCCTTCGCCCGCCAAGCTCAGTTCTCCAGCTTCGCCAGATCCTCGTCGCTCATCTCGTAGTTGGCATAGACGTCCTGGATGTCGTCGTCGTCCTCGAGCAGGCCGATCAGCTTGATCAGCGTCGCCCCCTTATCGGCATCGACCGGCACGTTGTTCTGCGGCTTCCAGATCGCCTTGACCGATTCCGGCTCGCCCAGGCTCTTTTCGAGCGCGGCGGCGACTTCCATCATCTTTTCGAACGAGGTGGTGATCGAGTGGCCGCCCTCTTCCTCGTCTTCGTCGGTCTCGACGTCGTCGGCGCCCGCCTCGATCGCCGCTTCCATCACCTTGTCGGCGTCGCCGACCGTCAGCGGGTAGAAGATCTCGCCCATGCGGTCGAACATGAAGGCGACCGAATTGGTTTCGCCCAGCGCGCCGCCGTTCTTCGAAAAGGTCGAACGGACGTTCGACGCCGTCCGGTTGCGGTTGTCGGTGAGCGCTTCGACGATCACGGCCACGCCGCCCGGACCGTAGCCCTCGTAGCGGATCGACTCGTAGTTTTCGCCGTCGGCGCCCTGCGCCTTCTTGATGGCGCGTTCGATGTTGTCGCGCGGCATCGACTGGCCGCGTGCGGTGGCGACCGCGAGGCGGAGGCGCGAATTGAATGCCGGGTCGGGCGCGCCAAGCTTGGCGGCGACGGTGATTTCACGGGCGAGCTTGGAGAACACCTTGCTGCGCGCCGCATCGCTCTTGCCCTTGCGATGCATGATGTTTTTGGCGTGCGAATGGCCGGCCATGTCTGACGTTTCCCCTCGGGCGATAACGGAAATTCGGTGGCGCTATATAAAGAGCGGCTGGCCGCTTGTGAAGCCGAGGCGCGCCGAAGGCGCGTTTTCCCCATCACACTTCGGCAAGGTTACGGAACTGTTCAGCGTTAACGCACCATTAACCTGTGCCTGTTAAGTTGAAATTGTCCAGTTTGGACTTGGCAGAGCGGTTCTCCCCTCTGTTTGACGCCTCCCTGTTAACTTCCGAGAGCCGCCAGTTTTGACGGCTCTTTTTCTTTTTGGGCCATGTTCGGCCACATTAAGCCTCCCTCAATGCTGAAGTGACAGTAAGTAAAGACCGCCCTGGGGTCTGGCTGAGCAATGAGCGACCGTAACGATATGTCTGCCGTGGCGCTGGGACCGCGGATCGTCGCCTCCGGCGGCTTCACCTCGCTCTATCGCGAGGGCATGGCCCTGATCGAGGAGGTCGCTGCCTATCTCGACGGCGACGGCCGCGCCGAAAGCCGCGGCCTCAGCCGGGAAGCCTCGTTCGTCTACGCCACCGAATCCATGCGGCTCACCACCCGCCTGATGCAGCTCGCCTCGTGGCTGCTGCTGCAGCGCGCCGTCAACGAGGGCGAACTGACCCCCGAAAACGCCCGAACCGAGAAGGAAAAGGTGAAGTTTTCGGCGACGCCCACCGAGCGCGGCGGCCCCGGCTTCGGCGAGCTGCCCGACCGGCTGCGCAGCTATATCGCCCACGGCGACCGGCTGTTCGAGCGGGTGCAGCAGTTCGACCGGCTGGAGCGCGGCGGCATCGCCGAGGTCTCCCCGCCCTCGACCGAGGGCTCGATCGGCGACCAGCTTGCGCGGCTCCGCGCCGCTTTCGGCAAGCTGCAGAGCTGACGAAAACCCCGCCGAAGCGGGGCTTTCAAATTCCACGAGATGCGGTCGGCTTAGATGCCGAGGCCCTTGAAGCGCTCCTTGAAGCGCGACACGCGGCCGCCGCGGTCGAGCAGATTGCCCTGCACGCCGGTCCAGGCCGGATGGGTCTTGGGATCGATGTCGAGCTGCAGCGTCTCGCCCTCTTTGCCGTAGGTCGAGCGCGTCTGGTAGGTCGTCCCGTCGGTCATCGCCACGGTGATCATATGGTAGTCCGGGTGGATATCGGTCTTCATGGCGGCGCCTCAAATCAAACGGGCGCACAGAGCGCCCGGAAGCCAGAACGGGTAATTGGGGGCGTCCATATAGAAGAATCCGCCACCCGGCAAGGCCCAATGCCCGCGTGCGCCCGGGTTGCGGCGCCGCGGGCATCTCCTTATATCGGAGCCACTTTGGCAACCGACACGACACCCATCGAGGCGACCGCCGCGCCGCGCCTTGGCCGCAAAGCCGAGGCGGGACGGATCGACCCGCGTTCGCTGCAGCCGCTGCGCCGCCTCGTGCCGTTCGTTTTGCGCTACAAATGGCGGGTCGCCGCGACGCTGGCGTTCCTGCTGATCGCGGCGGTCTCGTCGCTGCTGATCCCGCTGTTTGCCGGCAAGGTGATCGACAAGGGCTTCGTGGCGCAAAACCTCGGGATGATCTCGAGCTATGGCTGGAGCATCGTCGGCATCGCCGCGGTGATGGCCGTCGCCTCGGCCGCCCGCTTCTACTTCGTCGCGGTGCTGGGCGAGAAAGTCATCCTCGACCTCCGCCGCGAGGTCTTCGACCATCTGCTCAAGCTCGACGCCACCTATTTCGACCTGCACCGGGTGGGCGAGCTGACCTCGCGCCTCAACGCCGACGTCACGACGATCCGCAACGCGGTCGGCTCGAGCCTGTCGATGACGCTGCGCGGCATGATCACCATCGTGGGCGCGCTGGTGCTGATGTTCTTGACCAGTTGGTACCTGGCGCTTGCCGTGGTGGTGGTCGTGCCTGCCATCGTCGTGCCGGTGCTGCTGCTGTCGCGCCGGCTGCGCAAGATGTCGCGCAGGACACAGGATGCGCTGGCCGAGATGTCGGCGATGGCGACCGAAACGCTGGGCGCCAGCAAGACCGTCAAGAGCTTCGTGCAGGAGCCGGTGCAGTCGAAACTCTATGCCAGCCGCGCGCAGGACTCGTACCGCGCCGAAGTGACCCGGCTGGGCGGCCGCGCCGCCATGATCGGCGCCGTGATGTTCATCGTCACCGTCGGGCTGGTGGTGATGGTCTGGTGGGGCGCCCGCGCCGTGTTCGCCGGCTCGGTGACCACCGGGCAACTGACGCAGTTCATGATCTACGCGCTGATGGCGACCAACGCGCTGACCTCGATCTCGGAAGTGCTGGGCTCGCTCGCTACCGTCTCGGGCGCCACCGAGCGGCTGATCGAAATCCTCGACACCCCCGCCGGCATCGTCGCGCCGCCGCAGCCGAGCGCCCTGCCCACCCCGCCGCTGGGCACGACGGCCTTCGAGGACGTGTCGTTCGCCTATGAGACCCGCGACAACGAAGCCGTGCTGGCCGGCCTGAGCTTTGCCGTGGCCGAAGGCGAGACCGTGGCGCTGGTCGGCGCTTCGGGCGCCGGCAAGAGCACGGTATTCGCCCTGCTGCAGCGCTTTTACGACGTGACCGGCGGCCGCATCGTCGTCGACGGCGTCGATATCCGCAGCGCCGACCTCGGCGAGCTGCGTCGGCGCTTCGCCTATGTCGAGCAGGAGCCGACGATCTTTGCCGGCACCGTCACCGAGAACATCCGCTTCGGCAAGCCCGAGGCGAGCGACGCCGAAGTCGAGGCCGCGGCGAAGGCGGCACTGGTGCACGATTTCGTCATGGCGCTGCCCAATGGCTATGCCTCGATCGTCGGCGAGCGCGGCGTGATGCTCTCCGGCGGCCAGAAGCAGCGCATCGCCATCGCGCGGGCGCTGCTGAAGGATGCCCCGATCCTGCTGCTCGACGAAGCGACCTCGGCGCTCGATGCCGAAAGCGAACGGCTGGTGCAGCTCGCGCTCGAACGGCTGATGCGGGGTAGAACGACGCTCGTTATCGCCCACCGCCTCGCCACCATCCGCGACGCCGACCGCATCCTCGTGCTCGACAAGGGCCGGCTGATCGATCAGGGCACGCATGACGAGCTGGTGCAAAAGGGCGGCCGCTATGCCGAGCTGGCCAAGCTCCAGTTCCGCACCGAGCAACCGAAGGCCGCCGCCGAATAGGCGAGCGAAAGCCCCATCGGGCCATCTCCGACAGATGAGAAAGAACTGTCCACCGAAGGACGGAGGGCCCGAGGCCCTTGGGCCTCTGGTATGTATTTTAGTGAAGCCCCTGAACCTCGGGCCCGACAGGCTTTTCAGGCCGGGCATGGCGGACCGCAGTCCTCTCCAGCGCCGACCCCAGCCTGGGGCGAGACCCCCAGACCCCTGTCTGTCCACCCGCATCGGTCCCGTCGACTCCGT